>JAAUYG010093705.1_pt1 | contig 11751 bp, 9 predicted proteins | sample 7278091 | NCBI WGS metagenome assembly JAAUYG01 (sample SAMN14350201, study PRJNA611818) | marine sediment metagenome | isolation source: surface marine sediment (0.6m) | place: French Polynesia: Moorea | collected 2018-08 | reverse complement strand
TATCACAAGCGTAGCGAGGACGCCCCAGTCGTACAACGAACGAAACAGGCACGCCTTGGTCGTACTTCGAGCGCATGTTAATCGGCATGATTGTATAGAAAGCGCGATACAAACGCAATAGAAAGGCACAGTGGGCGTAGTGTCAGCGAAGCGAAATCTTCACGACCGTAATACCAGCGTGCAAAACGCGTGGTGCATTGCCAAGAACCGCAAAATCTGACATTCCGAGCCGCTTCTGCCGCGCTTCTTGCCTTTTTGGAGAAGCGCCATAGACGCCATGATCGCCAGAGAAGCGCCAGCCAGTGAAATGGGGGTATTAGTGGGCTTAAAATTTAAAAAAAAAAAATCTTCAGGTTAGGTTACTAAGTGTGGCTGTTCTTCAGGTTAGGCTACTAAGTGTGGCTGTGTTTTTGTGATTTCTACTCTACCCCCACCCACCCCGCCCCCACCAGACATACAACCAGAGTCAGTACAGCAAACGCAGCATTCACAAGGCGATCCTGCAAGGGACGAAGGGCCTCATCTTCTATCCCGACAACCCCCGCATGGTACCAGATGGACTCAACCCCGTCTGCCACAAGATGCATCTGACTGTGCAGAAGGATTTTCTGCCCACCGCTAAATCAAGCGCGTCTGCGACCACAACCAAAAATCAAGACAAGAAAAGGGGATCTATTTCTACGATGTTCGAGGCTCGAAAAGGTATGTTATCTTTATATCTTACCTAATACTGATATCTGGATGACCTTGAACTTTCAGTACCAGTGTCCTAATAATAAAGGAAAGTTGATTGATTCATGGGACAGACCCACTTTGAAAAAGTGCCAGGGCCTGGTTTCTAAATAAAATTAAGTCCAAAACTATTCTTAAGTATGAGGAAATGGGGATGAACTAAAGTGTTTTAAAGTTTCCTTACAAGAAAAAATTAAAAATCCACTCTCAAACTTAAGTTGATTGCCCGACTTAAGTTTTTTTTTGAAACTGGTCCTAGTACAGTTACTATTACACATACATGGGATTTGCCTTTAGTTAGTAAAATAATGCAATGCTGTATGTAAAATTTTGTAAGTTTCATTATGGAGCAAATGAAGATTTCAAAAAGAAAGTTAGCCCTTTTACCATGTTTACCGTTTCATACCTTTCTAACATGCTTAAGAATAGAATTGAATCTGCCAACAGTGAAACTTGCAGTTTTCAGGCAAATCTTTTTTTCACATAATGCAGTTGACGCATTCAAGTTGGAATATTCCTTTGATTAATTGTCATTTATGTAGTTTTGCATTAAAATTATTGGTCACCAGGTCGTAAAGCCGCAGCCAATGATGGTTGCCTGGATGAGCAAGAGCTTGCTTATTGGTCGGAACATTTCAAAATCCCTGAGGGGGAGGTTGCCTATTTGCCAGAAAGCCACTTTGAGACTCTGAAAGAAAAGCAGGTAAAACAATGCACAGACAGTGAGGGTATGATTTCTGTTATATGGGACTGATAAATACTTCTGTCAGGCTTGCATAGCCAAGTAGGAGTAAACTTTGAACTAGGGTTGGGGTGGTTAGATGTTTCTGCTACTGCTGCTACTACTATTACTGCTGCTACTACTATTACTGCTGCTACTACTACTACTACTATTACTACTACTACTACATGTACTACTACTAGAACTACTACCACTGCTACTACTACTATAATTGCTCCTACATGAGCTACAGCTACTACTACTGCTACTACTACTACTACTACTGTCGCTGTTGCTACAACAACCAATCACAGTCACATTAACATTATTTCTCTTCAGGAACCCCCCACCAAGCGTCGACCTGAAGGTCCCCTACTCTCCCTGACTGAGTGGCTACCGTGGCAGAACCGTCTCCAACCCACCCACCTTGTGGACCACTCACTACAGTCACGCCACCTGGTAGAGCTCATGGAATTCATGGATGTTCAGAGTGAGTGAAAGCAAAGTAGCTAAGTATATCCACCTGCAAAGCAGTTCCAACTGTAAGGTACTTCCTCCCGTAAAGTAGTTCCATCTGTAAAGTTGTTTCACCTGTAAAGTAGTGTCTCCTGTAAAGTGGTTCCACCTGTAAAGTAGTTCCACCTGTAAACTAGTTCCACTGTAAAGTAGTTCCATCTGTAATATTGTTCCACCTGTAAAGTACCACCTCTGAAGTAATTCCACCTATAACGTTCTATCCAATGAAGTTGTTCCACCTGTAAAGTTGTTTCATCTGTGAAGTAGTGCTGTAGTGTTACCTAGGGACACCCCTGGTGTATGTTTTGTGTCAGATTATCTGTCCACGTGAGATATGTCCCTTGGTAAGAGGCAGCATCAGAATGCATTTAAGAATACTTTCTACAGAGGTGTCTACCCCCATGGAGAGTGACTTCCAATGAATTCACATGGAGTTGAATCTTTAGCAAACTAAACATCACTCACTCTGGAGAAGTAGAGGCCACAAAAATTGCTAATTACAACGTCAAAAATGTGAGGTGGCTTTACCCTGTTTACTCATAATCCGCGGTATGCGATATTGTCCGTGGTATCGATATATCATTCACTGGCTACGCATCAATGATCACTGATAATGTTATCAATATCAGAAAGCATAATATTGACATCATAACACTAAACATTTAACTGACTAGTTAATGGAGGTGTATAGCTTCAAAAACTGGTCTTTACCTCATATTTTTTTGTGTGTGCAAATTGAAAAATCATTTTACAGTGGAGCAGATGCTATTTCCCTGGTTTACGATCTTTGAAATCTTTGATCTGAGATTAATTTGAAATGTTTACACAGGTATGCTGGACCCCAGCGAAGACCCGTATGGCCAAGAGATGGCGCTCTACCTGAATGAAGAGGACGTGTTGAAACCCGGAGAGACCAACAACAGCAAACAGGGCATTCTGAAATACTGCGCCCCATCCTCACCTAAAGCTGGTAAGCTCATTGTTGTTGGAATGCAAAAAGATCATGGCCATGAGGAACTACCGTTATATAGTTTTGTTATAGTGCTTTATCCTCAAACAAGTTGAAAGTCCTTTACATATTACAGTGGTCCCTGCAATTTAAGACCACTCTTATTTTAAAAGTTTTGTCTGTTTTAAGACAAGGCATCATATCAGTACAAATATCCCTCCATTTCAAGACCACTTTCAATTTAAGACCACATTTTTATGGCTGAATGGGTGGTAAAATGTAGGGACCACTGTATTACCCAATGGAGATTTGTTAAATATATTGCCTGCTCAACATACATGCCTTGATACTCAGTATGAGGGGACATGTCTGAGTAAATGGTGTATAGTAGCGTTGAGGTTTTCTGTCTATTGGCAGGTTCTCATTTTCAGCTGGGTGAACCAGAACAGATTCTCATGGGTGGTCTTAATACGGAGGTTTCACTGCCCACTGGGTCCCTGGATTTTAAGACCACCCATTGGGCCAGAAAAAAATGTGGTCTTATATTGAAGGTGGTGTTAAAATATGGAAATATATTTATTGAAAATTTAAGTGTGGTGTCTTTACTGATGGATGGTCTTAAAATAAAGGGAGGTCTTAATTAAAATTGAGCGGTCTTAAATTACAGGGAAGAGGTGAAAGATACAAGTACAGTGGGCCGTGTAAAGATTACTGATACAGTAGAACCTGTCTTGCAAGACCACCCCACTGGACATATATGGTCTTTCGAGACACATGGTCTCTCATGGCAGTGGTCTCTCAAGACAGTTTTTACTGTAATACATATCTGCTTTTGTTCTTCTGTGTAGGCAAGAAACGGGGGAGAAGAATTACAGTTATCCTTGACAGCAGTGAAGAAGAAGAAGATGAAGTGGAGGAGAGACCTAACACGGACAAACCTCACCACAGTAAGGCTCTCCCCGAGGTTGAACCTATGCCAGCTGCGGTTGTTGACAGCTCGGACGACGACCTGCCGGTGTTTGAAGCAGTTACCAAGAAAACAAAAGGTGTGGTTGAGCTAAAAAAAACCCCTTTGCTCTTTAACATGTTTAATTAAGTAGAATCCATTACAGTACTTTAACTTCAAAAGAAACTACAGGATGAGAGATAGGATGTTTTTACCTGTGAAAACTGTGTTCTACTACAGACTAGACGGTGTCTGATTGCTTGACTGTAGAGCTGCTGTAGATGGCAGCTTTGTACGTGTTGTAGATACATGTAGTACTGTTTTACTACTATTAAAAAATAGTGGTTTTGATATGTGAAAGGTATATCACAATGCACATGATGCACACTTGTCTAACCATCTCGACTCACTGCAGAGAATGACACTATTTCTAATTGAATTCTGAATATTCTACATTAATTATTTTAAGTGAGGAGTGATTAGCCAATTACCATATTACATTTTGTGGTGCAAATGGACCAACTTGTAATTGCTTTTGTAAAGCATTGCTCGGACAAAGCATATTATTTGTCATAACATTGCATTGCATTTAACTTACCTTCGTTAACATGGTTAAGATCTTTAACAAAGCACACTGGTAGCAATAACACTTTCAAGGTAGTGTGGAGTTCTGGAATTAAGATCATCCCATGGTCAAGGCCAAAGATTCTTGATTCTGTGTTTTAATTCTGAAAGTTAATGGTACTGTGCTGTAAGTTCTGATCATTGCATGAGTGATGAGTGATCTTCTGGGGTGGTCTTAATTCTAGAGGTCTTAATTCTAGGGTGGTCTTAATTCTAGGGTGGTCTTAATTCTAGGGTGGTCTTAATTCTAGGGTGGTCTTAATTCTGGGGTGGTCTTAATTCTGGGGTGGTCTTAATTCTAGGGTGGTCTTAATTCTGGGGTGGTCTTAATTCTGGGGTGGTCTTAATTCTAGGGTGGTCTTAAATGTGGGATTCCACTGTATATATTTAAAACTTGTTTTATGGTTTCAGTGGCAACATCAAAACGTGCTGCCAGAGAAGCTCAGTCTCTGCCGAAAGAGACTGACCCCCATCAACATGCGCAAGCTTCAACCAACACTGCGTTCAAAACACGTGTCAGAAGTAAGCTGCAGGCATTCTGTTTCCAGGACAATAGTGCGGATGAGTTCGAAGAGAAGTATCCAGAACTGGAACCTAAAACTGGAGCAACAGATGTTCTGGATCCTTGTTCCAAGGAGTCCGAGATTAAGAAAACAGCAGCTAAGGATGAAAAGATATTCCAGGATGTGGAAGTGGATCCAGAAGGAACGGAAAACAAAAATGAAGCTCTGTCCGAATCTGTTGACAAAGTCTTTGATCCCATACCACCAAAAAGTCCGACGGTAGAAGATCCAGAGTTGTCAGCTCTGTTTCCTGTTTTCAGCCCCACCAAAATGATCCCTAATGGTGATATAATGGATCCTGGATCAGATCCAGTTATCCGACGCAGGAGCAGTGGTGTGAGATCTTGCCGATCCAGAGTCAAGACTCCGCCCCCTCTGGAAGAGGTAGCCGTGGCGATCAAAGCTCTGGATGAGAAGGGTCACATATCCCCAGTGGATATCGTGGACCTGGTGGACAAATGGGAAGCTGACGTAATCCAGAATCTAGATCAGGATCAGCAAAGGAGTGCAACCCAGACTCATTTGAATGGATACGGCAAAGTGTCGTGTCCAGTGAGCGATGTCAAGCTGAAGACAAGGAGATTTGCAGAGACAGCAGAAGCACGGATATCGGAAATAGAGTTGGCATCATTAATGGACTCCGAAGTAGATATTGATCGCTTCGCTGCAAGAGTAAAACTGCATGAAGGAACAAACTCTAAAATCAGTTCTTCTGCTGTTAAGGACAGAGAAGTGGTCGATGTGAAACATTGTCATCCTTCCCCAATACATGCCCCCAAAGGTTCCACCTTAGCACTCCATGCTGCCACCCCTACACATGACCCTAAAGTAGACTCTGCCAAGCCTAGTCCTCTCTGCGCTGACCCGTTTTCCCTTGGTGACGTCCTAGACTTTGACGATTTCTCCCCGGAGATTGAGGATGAAAAAATGACAGACATTGACACGGGAGAAATTCCATGGCAAAAAGACAAAGCGGGTGTTAGCTTGGAAATGAAAGGGGTTTCAAAGCAGTCTGAAAAAGGTGTTGGCGTTGCAAATGTAGGAGCCTCTGCTTTTGCATCGCCTGTCCCGACTAAAGCCAGTACCCCTGTACTGGCTAAAACCAGTACACCTGTACCGACTAAAACCAGTACGCCTGTACCTGAGCGTATGGCTAAGCATTCAGTCAGTCCCAGTGATCCAGTTGCTCCTCATATGTCATTCTTCGGAGAGGATGATTCTCTTCAAGGGGCAGTTGTTACTCCTGCTAGTTGCCGAGTTTCGGATCGCCAGAAGTCTGTTTCACCTAAGCCAAATGGCAAACCTCCTATGGACACCAGCCAGATTACATTTACGCAAGCTTTGGCCTGGGTTCATGATAGTTCAGATACGTTGCATCGCGAACACATTCATGATAAAAGCAGCGGATCCCTTAAGTCAACATCGAGTCATAGTCATAGTAGACCTAGGTCAAGGTCAGGGTCAACCTCACCGTGCCCCGTGATTGGTGGAGAGCAGAAGCTGCATCTGCAGCAAGAGACTGTCGCAAAGGAAACCCTTGCATCTCCGACTTGTATCAAAGAAACAGAAAAGCCGATTTTGGCACAAAAAGCATGTGAACCAGCCACAACCACATGCCTGAACCTGGATTCAAACCTTGATGCTGTACTGGAAGTTCCACAGTTTGATCTTGGTTTTGACTTCGATGATTTCTCCGATGAGGATATCATTCCGCCAAGTCCGCAACGTTCCACTCAACCGATCACCCAGAAAACAAGGATTACGGGAGCCTTTTCAACTTCAATTTCAGCTGCAACAGGAGGCCCACAATGCAAAACTAATCTGTCAACTGCTCTGGAGCACAGTGCAAGAAAGGAGCCACCACTTGCGATTGTTAAGCCAACCATGACGCCTCCTGAGTCCACCACTGTCCAGCAGGGGGCAGTTCAAACACCTGCCGCATGGGATCCGAATGGAGAGACTTTAGAGCTCCCCCCTGTAGCTGAAGAGCATGAAGAAGGTATTATGCAATCCACCCAAGTCATTTCAAACTGAAGCAAGTTAGGTGATCACTGGTGATTGTGTTTAGCTGTCAGATCTTTAGCATTTGTTGTCTTATCAATATACAGTGAGTGATATATATGTCATCTACTATGCTATTTGTACTGGTATTTCCAGCATAAACAACAGCGTAGTCCTAACTTTCATTACATATTAAGGTTTTAAGACCTGTGAATCAATGCATGTACTTTGCAATGCATTATGAATTTTACATATTTTGTTAGTAAAACATGAAAATTATTGTTTCTCATGTGTTCTCTACATTTTAAGACCACCCATTTACAGTGATCATAGTGAGGAAATGTCTTAAATCGAATACAGCCTTAAACTTCAAGGATATCATGCTTATTGGTATAGTGGAAATATTGAACAGTTCCCACTGATGAGCGGTCTTAAAATAGAGGTGGTCTTCATTTCCAGGGATCACTGTAGTGTTATGCATCCAGGGATTAAGCTAAAAAATTCCCAAATCTGATCTCAGACTTAATGAATCAATAGGTACCAAAGTGACTAGTGAACTTAGGCTCTGTTGCAATCTTAAGATTTTTCTAGAATCTGACCCCATAATACCGGTATTATGATTTCCTATCACAGGAAGTGATCCAGATGAGAGCATCCTCGTCGTGAGGAAGAAAAAAAGAGCCGTTGCCCTGCAGTCTCCAAATACACCAGTGCCTGGTATGTGTATGTTGCGCAATATCCGTGGTACAGTGAATTCTGTCTTGAGAGATCACTGCCATGAGAGACCAACTGTCTTGAAACAGCTAATATTCCTGAAGGAAGTTCTTGCATTTCAATGCATTTGGACCTGTAACCAAAGACCACCTGTCTTGAGAGACCACATTCTTATGGCCAGTAGTGTGGTTTTCCTATCCAGGTTCTACTGTATTACTTGTTGAAGCCAGATACCATTTGCATTCTATGTCTCCTATGAACATGATGAAGCACACTTGAGGAAATATATTTTAACACTTTAAAGTAGGAGTAGGTAGTAAGATTCAGGATATAGGGAGTTTTAAGAATAAAGACACTTCAGCTACTGTATAATAAATGATTGAAGAAAGAAGACTACAAGCGATCACTGGGACGACACCAATAATCACCCAAGTACTGAGTTAAATCTGGCTGTAATATCTGAAACAATAACGCTACAGGAATAGTTCCTACGCTATCTTGATCATATTTAATTTAACATGATTAATAACCATGATAAATGGGAAACAGTATAATACCCTACTGTGTTACAGCAGTCCCTCTCTAATAAGGCCACCCTATTTGCCGAAAAACTGTGGCCACATTAGAGAGGTGGTCTTTTGTGAGAGTGAGAAGTAAATGCATTAATCCATATTAGCAGCGGCAAAAATGTTTGGTCACATTAGACAGGGTGGCCTCTGTTGAGAGTGTCTTATAAGAGGGATCACTGTACAAGGTAAGGGTCCATGTTTGAATAATATACATGACTTTGTACAGTAATTCATGCAAATCATGTAGAATGGCTGTCGCCCCAATTAGCATGCAGCATTAGAAGACAAGTATAGCATAGTCACACAATTAGAATTAGAACTTGATTGTCCTGTTTACCATGTTACCCATCCTGTTGCATTGTTTCGTCACACGTCATCTTTTTCAGAGAAAAGCACAAGACTTACGTCAGAGTCTCCGGAATTCAAGACGCCGGTGAAGCCGGCCCCCAGAGTAGCCGAGTCTGGCGTGCAGGGACGACTTCGCAAGAGATTCAGGGTAAATGAAACATTCAGTGTAAATAGATTGTATATTCCTGAAAATGTATTAATTCTTTTGACAGTGTTTAAGAGAGAGTGTAGTAGTTAATGCAACACTAGCCGTGAACGACCCTTTATCTGACCGATAGCTCAAGTAAAGGACTGTGGTAGCAGAGAGTAGACGGTCACTTGGGGCTAATGCAACTCCAGATAATTCAGTAGCTGGTAATGCAATTAAGAATTGGCAGACATTTGCATCAGGTGCATATGAACCATAGAACAGAAATGATGTTCAATGTTGGAACATCAATTTATCTGTACTAGTACCTTAACAGGGGTTGGAGTTCTCATAAATACTTAAGTTAAATTCTTGGCTTAAATTAAGTCACTAAGCTCAGCAACTTGATTGCCTAAGAATCTGACTTATGTTAAAACTTAAGACTTATTAACATGATTAAATAATTCCAGAAATTTGGTGACTTGCGGTCCTAGAAACTGCATATGTAGGGTACTTTTCATGTCTGATTCTCATAATAACACAAAATCCCAATGCCAATGATATTAGCCTAATAGATGTATTTGAAATTGTGTTTAATTTGGGATCATCATGGATGAGTATGATAAGAAAGTCTCGAGTCAGTAAAACCCAGTTTACTGCAGTTTGAAGTTAACTCTATTTTCCAGCCAATATCTGCCATCTGTGGTTATGCATTAATTTAAACTTTAATTCATTAATTTAAAGTTACACAATCTCATTTGACATGTGTTAATTTCAGCCACTGAGCGCTGAAGACTCTCCAGTGGCTGAATATAAACCACAGGCCAAGAAACGGGTTCTAGCGTTGGATGACTCTGATGACAGCGACTTCCAAGGTATTCATGGTATTTTGAATGTATATTTGAATTCATGCAAAGTAAAGGGTCAGGGATCTATACACATACAGTCAATGCAGTGCAGTCTCCCTTAAGCATGTTAAGTTTGTGACTATGTATTTTGACCTTTGATTTAAGACCATCTCAGAATAAAGACCACTTCCCAGCAGTACCAAACCTACATTTTCAATGTGTAGTAGTCTGAGATGTAAGACCACTTCACAGTTAGACCAGTTTATAACAGTCCCAGAGTGGTCTCAATTCTGAGGTTAAAGCTTTGCACATTTTAACACTGGGAGTCGTACATGCATGGTACTGTTATATACATTGTAACAGCGGTTCAGGTACTACTTTGCACCACAATGCGGCTATGTAAGACTGCTGAAATGGCCAGTTCTTCTGATCTGAAGAAATGTGTCACTCCATATAAGCATATTTTACAAAGATGTACAAATGTATGTGAAAGCATAATACATGTACATGACTTTATTACTAAAACAGAGCAATTTAATATTTACCACAATAATTTGCATGTTATCCAGATCTGCAACCAGCCACCCCAAAGGCACCACAGACTGATGTGAAATTGAGAAGAAAACGGAAAAACCTTCAGGACAAGGTATTCTAGGAACCTGGCATGGTAGTAGATGGAACAACGCGAATCTGGCGGGCCGCTCTCTATATATCATGTATATCATGTATATGGAAATCAAAGTTTCTTTGTAGGACCTAGATGTTCTATATAGTGTATAGGCGTTGTTAAGTTTAGGTTCAATTCAGTGATGCGTTACCCTGATTGCATGCAGAAGAAGCAGCACATTGGCCAAGGAGCAGGTTTTGTGTTGTGTGAAATACTTCCTGTAGTGGTTTATAAAAGTTTTCTAATTTATATTTCTGGCATTTCTTTACAAATCAAAAGCTCTCAGTCTAGCAGAATATACAAAATAATGTTACAGACTTAGATGATGATGATGATGATGATGACAACGATGAGGATGAGGATGAGGATGTTGACACAAGTTCTTCTTTTCATCATCCAGTGATAAAAAGTTCACACAAAACGCAATCCTTTTGAATTCTTTCGCATTTAACTACGAGGAGTTTTGAACTTCCAGAGTACCAAGAGACAGACTAATCCCTTTCTGGAAGTCGAGGCTGAGTTTTCTGACGGCGAGGGCGTGTCCTCTGACGAGGCTGATGACAGTGACCAGGAGCTGTACGACGCCAGCTTCATCAACGACGGGACACAGCTGTCACAGGACCAGACACATGGTAAACCAGCAAACTCTGTGTTCAGGCATGAACCATGTGTAGTTGCACAGGAATGGTTTGATTTTGGATATACAGTACAGTGAAACCTGTCTTGAGAGACCACTGCCATGAGAGGCCACCTGTCTTGACAGACCATATTTTTGTGGCCAATGGGGTTGTCTTTCAAGACAGGTTCTACTGTACCCGCACGCCCCTCTAATACTATAGGCACCACAATTTGATTCGTTCACTGCAGGTGCTTGTGCCATCTGTGCTTGTAGTACAGAAATGGTTTGATTCTGGTTATACAGTTTGGTTATACCCCCCCCCCCCCCAAGTCTAACTGGGACACCCTAATTCTGTTCTCTCATTACAATACATTGCTGTCCTTTGGTGAATGTGCTAAAATATAATACATGTAATAAAAGCACATTTTATACCCACATCGCAAATTCGCAACAGTCGGTAGTAAACTTTTTCATTTTAAGAGTTACAGCATGCTTTAGTGTTAATGTTTAGATAAGAATAGTAAAAAGTGTTCGGTCATGTATTACATACTGAAACTATTACAGAGAGTAAACATATGTAAATTGGAGCTTCATTTTATGATCACATACTATTAGAAAGTATTAAGACTACATCAGACTTACAATTACCACTTCCCAGCAGGACAAAGCTGCATCTCTGTGATTAGTACAGTAGTTCCTCTCTAATAAGGACACCCCTTCTGACAAACAATTCTGTCCTTATTAGAGAGGTGTCCTTTGGTGAGAGGGAGCATTACATACATTCATAGTACTTGCTGCCAAGAATTC
>JAAUYG010104053.1_pt1 | contig 11752 bp, 7 predicted proteins | sample 7278091 | NCBI WGS metagenome assembly JAAUYG01 (sample SAMN14350201, study PRJNA611818) | marine sediment metagenome | isolation source: surface marine sediment (0.6m) | place: French Polynesia: Moorea | collected 2018-08 | reverse complement strand
TAACAATGAAAAGGTATATTAAGTAGCTTAACTTTTTGGCTTGAAGCCATATTGTAATTCTGAAGTCTGGAATTTGTCAATCTGCTGTTGTAACAAAACCCAGTCGAATACCTTGGCAAGTGGGCTGCTTAGAGCAATAGCCCTGTAGTTACTTGAGTCACTGTAAGACTTTCTCTTATCTTTTCCTAATGGATGTATTGTTGCCATATTAAAACCATTTGGGGTGTACCCATGACATAGCATGGCATCAAATAAAAGTGTAACCACTTTCATCAGTGTGTTACCAGCGTTGATAATGTGATCCATGTAGTCAGAACCATACCCATCTTTTTTATTCTTTTTAACATGTGAGACAGTGACATTCTGCTGCTGTGTCCCAAAGTGAGCTAAGTTCACCCCGCGTCTCTATTGAAGCGGATCCTCCTGCTCCGATTGTAGCGGTGCCCCAGTCTGTTCCGGATGCTTCACATATGTACGAGTTGCTTCTGTGACGGCAAGGGCCCTTGATTACTATCTGCTGAATGTCTTCTTCAATGATGTCTTATTACGTCTGATGTCCTTAACTGCGCTTAGAGCAGTATTAAGCTTAGTCACTTTCAGTCTGTGATTTTGTTGCAGCCAAAATGTCCGCGTTGTTTCAACGCAGCAGAAGCAGTAGAGCTTTGTTGCCTAGTAACAGCTTTTCACTCTGCTCTCTGTTTTAACATTATAAACATTTTCAACTTCAGTTTAGTCAAGTTCAGTCTCAATAGAATCCTTTGTTGGAGTTGCTATATTGGATGGCGGCATATTCTATATGTATGGGGAGGAAAAATTTAAAAATAACTACAATAAAGATATAATAGTACTTACAATTAAAAATCAAATCGCGTTAAATATATCGCAAGCTATTTTATGGACCTTTATCTGTCACAGGGTTAATTTAGACGTTGTAAAATGCGACTGGATGAAGTTGCCTAGATACACCACAGGGATTTGTTGTCGATTATAATGAATTTGATTGTCACACTGGAGGACCGATGCGAGATATTTTACAATTTAATATACTGAGGACAATACGGTCGGCGTCATGGTATAACTGTCCTTGAGGTTAACGAACTGGCAGAAACTGATATTGATAAACTGTTATCAATACTTGGTTAAAGTTAATCAAATGAAAGAAAATGATAAATTTTATTTATATTTTATTTTGTAGAAATAAAACCATCAGTGATGAGTATGCATGTGTAGGGGTAATGTGTAAAAGTAGTGTAAAATTATAAATTATTTGGAGGGTAATTTGATCAGAAACTAATTTTGGATTATCATGCTGATGAATTATGTCGAAAATGCGTTAACTAGTACATTTGACAGAGACACCCGATGTTGCAAGCAAAATGTTGCTTTTTCATTACATACATATCGGTACAGTTTGAAAACCGCCCACTTATATGGCAATTTTGCAGCAAACATCAAATGAAAAAGTAAGTAAGCAAGTAAGTAAGTAAAACTTACTTATTTAACGTCGGTACATATAAACAAGGAACACTAGCACAATGTACTATTGGCCGACATGACATTATGATAGTGAGCATGGAACATGAGGTGAATTCGATGGGTATATACAGAACGCGATGGATGAGGTGACATTATGATGTTCACTAGGGGTTTAACCTTACATTGCTAAAATATCATTAGACATTAATTTAGATTAAAAAATATAGAAAGGATAAAAAAACTGGCCTTACCACATGTTTTCAATTATGTTAATGCCAGCTATAACGAGTTGCTAGCTCAAGCTAATCGGCCACTTATGCATACCCTGGACGCATACTATCATTTATAGGGAAATGTATTGGCGAGAAATGTCCACTGCATCTAATTTAGCGACTTATTTGCAGTGCACACAGGGAGAAATAGCAGGAAGATGACGATTCTGGTACAGCTTGCCTAATATAATTCTAAATATCAGTCAATTCTAAATATGAGTGTAACTGTATTCGGTATCAGGGTCCTAGCTTATGGAATAGAGTAGCTAATACATTCCAGCTTACTGCAAAATATAATGAATGGTCCTTGGTGCGTACGTGGTCTTTCTATGGCTTGTGTTCCCTGAAAACCCTGTAAAAATCCATGTACATAGATGTTTATCTAGGTTATTCCAATTTGGCATTAGGGCCGATTTATCATAACGTCCTCATCTCCATGATCAATGTTGCAGATGGATCGTTTGTTTGGAGTTATTCGACAGGTAAAAGCTACGACTTGAGGATTTTCTAAATTCGCTAAGAATTTCATCTGTCAACGAAAGGCGTAATACCCTAGGTAAACAGGGCTTTGCGAGAATATCCATTGATCAAATCTTCGCCACGGGTCAGAGATGCCCACCACTCTCTTTGACAATGTCGTAAAGATCCAGTGAGAAGAACATGAGCGTAGAGCATGGACACCCCTGATGGCCAGGTTTTACTACTTCAATTCTGATACCATTTCATTGGATGCATTTGGTGCTTTCCTTTGCTATTTGTAATTGTAAGTCCAACCATCTGATGGCTAACATGCGGATCTTAGGTGTATCTTATCTTACGGGCATGTTATCTTACGTACTCATGTAAGGTCATTCTCTGCCACCTATTACCCCTACAAAACTGTCACACTGTCATAACATGACAAATTCTGGGACCTACTTCTCTCTCTCTCTCTCTCTCTCTCTCTCTCTCTGTCTCTCTCTCTCTCTCTCTCTCTCTCTGTCTCTCTCTCACACTCATTCCCTCACACTCACTGTCTCACTCTCAAACTCTCTTTCTCTATCTCTCACCCTCTCAATTATTCTCTCACACTCTCTCACTCACTCTTTCTCACTCTGTTTATGTCTCACACTTTCACTGTTGCACTATTCCTCTGTTGCTCTCTCTCATTATCTCAGTCTCCACTTCCCTTTCCCATACTCACTTCCTCTCACCTTTTCTCACTTTCGATCTCTCACTCTCTCCCTTTTTCATTCTGTCACTCACTCATTCTCTGTCACTCCTACTCTCTCACTCCCTCCATATCTCTATCCCACTCTCTCTATCTCATTCTCCTCACTCCCTCTATAACGCTCTCTCTTGCGCTCTCTCACTCTCTCTCTCTCACTGTCTATCACTCTGTCCCACACTTTCTCACTATATCTCTCTACTCTACCTCTCACTCTATCTCACTCTTTCAATCCTCTCTAACTCTCTCCCACTCTCTCTTGTTCACTCTCTTATTCTCGCTCACGCCCAATCTCTCTTTGCACTATCGCTCTCTCACTATGACGCACTCTCTCGTTCCCTGTCACTCTCTCTTTCACTTCATCTGGGCCATTCCATGCCGAACAATGACCTGACCCATTTCCATCCCTTTCATTTAATGCATAACGTAGAAAAGCTACATTGTCAAAGTGCATGGACTGTTCTTACAAATCAACACTTGTGTAGAAATTTTTGCATGTTATATTGACCAGGCTAATGGTAGCTGGATCAAATACGGGCAGCTTTCTCATCAACACACAGAAAAAAGGATTTCAAAAGGCGGATTAATTCGAAAATGGATTTATGTATCCGAAACATCTTTACACCTACTTCTCACACCTGGTGTATAGATAGAAGGGTTTACACATTAACAATGCGCCATATAATATAGTAGAAGTGTTTACTTTTGATTTGCCCTCAACTTGCAACTTTGGAGCCAACAGTTTTGCCACCAAGATCAATTCTTTCTTTTTCAATTATTCAATATCAGTTGCAGTTGCATCGCCCCTCATTCCCACTTTCTCTGCATTAAATCGGCCACTTTGCAATTTTTGCACCAAAGTCTATTCCGGAACTCAATATTTGACTTTATCCTAAAACGATCTGGTTAGGACCTGTTAGAATATCCCGCCGAACCAGACTCCAACAAATATCTGTTAGGGTGGATATTTTAGCACCTAGGGTTCTTTTGTTATGTTGTGTTATGTTACCTTGTACTTATATAGCGCCCAAATCCGATATTTCGTTCAGAGGCGCTTTACAAAGAATAATTGTATACTGGGTAGCTGAATTGATTATTTAGAATGCACTGCAAAACAAGTGTGTTTTTAACAAAGATTTGAATTTGGCCAGCGTAAGTGAGGTGTCTCTTATTTTTTGCGGTAGGCTGTTCCATGTTGCTGGCGCCACGTAGGCAAATCGCCTCTTTTGATGAGAGTTCCAGGACAAATGACAGAAGATCAAAGCCAGGTAACAAAATTTATTATTAAAAATAACACTGGAGTAGAAATTACAAGATTTACATAATTGACGAACAATACAACAAGCAAGTCAATATGATCAACTTCTTAGCAACCTAATACCAAAACACACAAATATATTCTAGGTTAATACAATCCAAAGTAGTGCGGTAACTCAATAGGATAAACTTCTGAGTAATCCTGGGATTTGGTGTATCCTCAGATTAGTTCTTGAAACTTCTGTTTGATAAACGCGACACTACAGGTATTGTTCTTGAAAGATAGTTGTTGTTACTTCATAGACCTTCTTAGACCTTATTACATCACGCTTAACTTTGACTCTTTTTTACAGGCCAAAGTACGTCAATCAGATTTCAGTGACCAGTTCTTATGACAGTGTAACAACTTCACTAAACAAGCGTCTCCTGCTACTCACACGAACTCAGCCTATCTTCCCAAGCGGAATTTTCTGCTGATTCACTTCACAACAAAGTCGAAACAGGCATTACTTCACATCACTGTCATAAATCGCCTACAGTTATAGCATATAGTCACAACTGTACTTTCACAGTGTCATACCATCGAACCTCTTGCTGTGTTAAAACCGATTTCCATAGCGTTTCGCTCGACGCCTGTAGCGCCTGTCCACGGACTGACCAAACACACCTTGTAACCTCAATATGCGCCACTCCAAAGCCATGCCAAAAAAAAAAAGGTTTTTCCCAGAAAATTCAAATCGGGCCAATATACCACCACAGCACGTCAGTGCTTTTCCAAAACAGGGTGCGTTCTTGGAATTTAACACGTTGTAAACAAACCCGTAATCGCTGCCCAATGATATTCACCTGAGGTGTCATTTAAGTACATGTGGATACGTGCGGGGTGAGTCGGGTATCAAGGACCAACAGGTTATATAGTGCGCTTACCAATAACATTGTAAATAATCGCGTGCTTGACAACATAAATAATTCAGCATTTTAAACTGCTGAGGCTGGGAAGTTTCCATTTTCATCCGATTTATTGAAATATCAAAAGCCCACACTCGATATTTTGCCAGCTCTGTATTGTTACAGTAGTAGGCCCCTGTGAACGCTTTTTATTTGGATATGGGGGAGGTATAAATTTGAAAGATAATACTAATAAATAATAATAACAGATTTCAGTTTAAATTGATGCTAAACCACAAAGCGTTAAAGTGGTTATAAAATACTGCATACTGACTTGGTCCTGGGAAACACTGACCTAATTAGAGAAGAACATTTCCAAAAGACTATGCCTAAAATGCTCTATATGGCTCCCTGGGGCTTGCACTGACATGACAGGTGGCGTCCCTTGCAGAAGTCTACAGAAAGCTTATTACAAGTCCCTTAAATTCAAAAGTAACATACAAGTAACATATACATGAGTTTATGTTTCGTTGCAGGCTGGGAGTCTTAAAGGAGTACTTGCCAACCCATCGCAATTTAATATTTACGTAAATGCAGTGATTTATACATGTTACAGCCCGGGGTTCCTCAAACAGCAGGCAACCCATGACTATTATTATTATTATTATTATTATTATTATTATTATTATTATTATTATTATTATTATTATTATTATTATTATTATTATTATTATTAGCCCAACATTTATATAGCGCAAAATTCATACAAAGCATACTCTAATGCGCTTTACATTAAGTACAGTATAAAACTGTATTAAATGTAGCCGTATGTAGCTGATTCATACATACTTGGGATAGTGATGAAGAGTGGAATTTGTAAAAGGAGCAGTTGTCAGCAGTTTATTATTATTATTATTATTTACATACTTGTAACAAAGTGTATTATATGAATAGGGCCACACGTCAAAGGTAAGAGTGAAGAAATAAAAAATAATAAGAAAATAATAAGTAATTAGAACATATGTCCATTTCAATGATATTTATAGCTACAAGTCCAAATTTCATCGCTATTAGATATAATACTTTATCTGCACAACAAGTACAAATAATAACTAGAAATAACAGGAGTGCATTGAAATATAAATACTATCAATTATTTCCAAGTTTCGAAAATGCCACCAATGTAATATTTTCTATTTCATACATGTACTATACTATACATTGACATTTTCTATCTAAATTAAGCTGCATGTTTTAGTTTATCAGGTATAAATGTAAGAAAAGTAAGTTTTATTGATTAGATGACATTTTAGGCATTGTAATAAATAAAAATATAGATATACAGTGTTTGAAGGTAGCGTAGCTACATGGTTGAGCCCCTCTCAATCATTAATATGTTTACTGCCAAACAGTAAAATATCTCTGGTTCAGGTTGTTGCTTCACCTGTTAGAACTCTCTTTGGGTAATGGGTGTGAGAGAGCTTATTTGGGGCCATTCGTTGGCTTTTTATAATAAATACATTAGCACTCTCGAAATGTTGCAAATGATATTAATTTATATACTGAACCTGAAAAGCAACTACTGCTATCTGGTCACATGCCTCAAGCCAGGTGTCCTTTCAAAGTGTGAACAAAAAATATATAGTGACGGAATGGTTGGCTTTCGCTGAAACTATAAACTAGGTGCTGCTGAAGCAAGTCTTCTGAATCGATAGATATCCATTACAATACTATACTTGACAAAAGATCTTGGCGAATAGCTTTGCCCGCATGGAAGTACGGCTCTAGCTAGGTAGGAGTAACCAACGATGCCAGTGCTCCTACGCATAGGCTTCTCACCCCAGAGGCTGGCCGCCCTTAGACGTCATAAGATTACCACCGTGGATAGAAAGTTATTATCAGTAATAACAATAAATACAGTGATAAATATTATGATAATGTTACCTACAGCTAACTACTTTATACAAGTAGCCTCTAAATAATACACGTGGGGTGACAGATCGTCGCAGGGATACAGTACCCAAACAAACGTCTGTATCCTGAAGGTCCCAAGATCAGTCTCCTGGAGGAGGGTGCTTCAGAACACTTACCAAACGACAGAGACCCATAACCGGCAACCTAAGTCATGAAAATTCTAGGGTTTTGCCATTAAAAGACAAAACCCACAGTCTTCCCTCTAAATTTAAAAGGAACACCACACAAAGCTGCTGCGAGCTGCTGCACTGTGCAATTAAGGACCTAGGGAGCATCCAATAAGGATGCTGGACTATAGAGATGGTGCGTCCCAACATCAGAAACCATGCGTTCACAAAGGGAGTCTCAGGGCACGGTGCCCAAATTTGAAAAGAAAGCAAGGGCCGAGAGAATATAGCACTGAGCCCCATAGAGAGCCCCTACAAGGCAGCTGCGGATTTTGCAAATATCACTGGCCTTCAGACCTGAAAATTAAGGGAGACACTTAACGGCTTAGGGTTGGGGACAGCAGCTTAGATTTCTGGATCCACCGTGGTGTCTTCACCTGGAAATGAGTGGGAAGAGTGAGCAACCATCAGTGCAGCAACCACTGCTGGGTCCACATGGGGGTAGGGTAGTGACTGCCAATAATCAGCCCAACAGCACAAGGAAGTTGGTGGTCAGCCTGGTAGGACAAAGCTTATTTACATACAGACTCAGGCCCAGATTAGAGTTGATAGTCTTTATAAGTCACAGGACTCTTTGTAGCCAATGCCAGCCAAGGCCCTCGATTCTGTAGCGTAATTTTCCACTGCTAACTGGGGCGTAAACAGGCCACACCCAGGCTCCACGCTGAAAACATCTTACCATAACCTCTCTTCTGGCCTTTAAAAGCTTAAGTTTGGTCCTGGTGGAGGGATGCGATCCGTAATGGAACCACACAGCCATTCCACCTACACTGAGGGACAGTGCATTTCTGGCTAAATCCAAAGTCATCAATCCAAGTGTCAGCACAGACAATACCGCTCGCAACATCGCCAATAGCACCATGCCACTGGTCTAAGGAGAGTATACTGTAGAGTACTTCTTAGCGATTTGGAGTAAATCACTGACCTCCTGTTAGATCTCTAAGATAAGCTCCTCGCCATGATCACTGTGTAAAGAGACAGGGGTCCCATATTCAGGATCCAGTCCTGAACGATGGCATGAGCCACAATCATGGTTTGTTCGATAATTCGACCCTCCACACCTTAGTGAAGTGGTCTTACATGCCATGAATACAATCATTGCCGTTTTGGATCATTTTGAAGGGACCCTTCAGATCCACCTAGACCCTCTCATTGAAGACCCTATAGGTGGGTTGCTGCAGCTGAGCACATCCACGAAAAGCTGTTCTGTCTTGCACTTGCCGCATACTGTGCCACGTTGGCACCAAGAGTCAATGTCTTTCTGCATGCTGGCCAGTAGAACCGTAACTTAATAAGTGCTTGCATGTGGACCACACCCCGGTGGGCTGTCAGCTTGTGGCGATGGCAGGCCCCGAAGATATGAATATAAATTGTCTGGGGTGCCAAGACTTGTCACTACCTGAGGAAACCCTGTTTCTTATGGTGTCTGAATAATACACTGACCCGTATCTTCCAACTGGAATGCTGAGACAAAAGGTACTTCACCTCAGTGCTCCCAGCGCCCACGATGAATTTCGGCTGCGATTTGTGTAAGTAGTGTTTTGGAAATGGTATTATCAGAAAAAAATCACAAGTGCACTGTATGACCCAAAAAATGGCCCTGAACATTACAAGACCAAAGGTGCGCCATCTGTATAAAGTTACGGCCTGGAAGTCCAAATTTCGCTCCGTTTCACTGCATTCCGTTTCAGTTCATTTTCCAGATAATTGAGATTTTGGCTTCCCCACAGGGTACAATGGTAAACATGAAATTTTCGTAAAAATATCGGAAACTCAAAACCTCAAAATCCCCAACGTAATTTGTGAGAGCCATCGAGACGAAAAATTAGAAGTTTGAAAACGTTTTGGCTGCGATTGGTAGGAAAAATGGCGTTTTGACATTTTCATTCTTATTGGATACCTATTAACGAAAAGGACCCCAAATCGTTAAAAATTTATTTTGTTTTTCAAAATTTAAAGAATCCCAAATTGGTTTTGTGCGGACCTTTGTGAAGAAAATTCAGGAGACATTTAATAACTTTCCTCTGCAATATATGCAGGAGGGGTAGCGTTTTGAAAATTTCGCTGCCATAGGGGCCTATGTGAACGCAACGGAAAAAGGCATGGAAAATTGGAAAACCCATTTTTTTTCCAAAAAAAAAATGAATAAAAAAAATAAAAAACACGAAATAATCGATGTCACAGATGGACGGAAGGACGGGGGACAAATTTCGAGTTCGTGGGCTCTGCAGAGTTAAAAAGTGCAAAAAATAACAATTTTGGTAGAGACCCTCCATAGGAGTATGCATGACTTGGGGGGAGTGAATCTGATGTGTACTTTCAGAGAATATGTTGTTTGGACTTTTATTCCCATATTGTTCCATGTTAATCAAACGCAAATAAAAAGAAAAAAAATGACAAAAAATTTGTAAAGTTTCAAATTTCAAAATTATTTTAACAACTTGGTAGAGTACCTCCTTAATAGTATACATTTATGTTTGGAAATGAATCTGTTTTGTATATTCAGAGGAGATACCGTGTGAAATATTGTCTCCATATGGTTCCATTTTAACGAAAAAGGAAACAACCCCCCCCCCCAAAAAAAAAAAAAAAAGAAAAGAAAAAAGAAAAGAAAAAAAAATGAAAACATTGTCTGGAGATAAGGTGGATAGCTCAGGGGAAAAAAGTCCACCTGCGATTTCGAGAATAATTAGTGTTTTGGGTACATTAGACCTTATCGGTAATTGTGTATCCTAGGTAGTTTCAATCTACTATCAACACTAATATTAATTATCTATAACTTGGACTGATCTGGTAAGTCGTCAAGTAGAGTAATTAACTAGCTCGGCTCTTTCCCGGCCAGAGGACACACTCTGCCCCCAGGAGGGCCAGAACCGCCTTAGTTTAAAATTTTATATTTTAAACTTTCTTGAGCAAAAGTTTAAGCAAACATTCGAGAACTTGGGCCAGCTAGTCTATTCCTTCGCATGCCTCACATTCATGACGTTGACACAAAATGACGTCTAAGACTTAAAATTTGTAAGAAAAAATGTTGTAATATTAAAAGCTAGGATACATTTTTATGTATTTGCGGCATTAAACACTAATTGTAGGTACGAATAAATAGTGCAACGCAGAGGGACTATCACATGGAAGAAGATCTCGCGACAAAGCGGCTTTACTTAGACTTTAAATATAATAGATTTCGTAGTCTTTCTACCACGCAAGTCGGAACATCAAACATGAAACCAAACTGGCGTTAATGGCATCATTCAGACTTGAAACCTGATTAGATTTAGTGAGGTGGTATTTTTAGGGAATGAAATTAGCACTTCTCGTGTGACCAAGAACATCAACAATAATAACCAGCATTTCCTCTTGAACACGACACAAGATATTTTTTTAATGTGGTAGCCGACCATTGAACAATAAAACCACCATCTACAGAGGTCCGCTTTCTATTTATTGTCGCCGTAGCCATACTGATGTCTACGGTAACAGCGTGTCTGGCTCCCAGGCCGTTCCTGAACTGGCGAGTTTACGGATACGTAAGCCTTTAATACTTTCCACTCGGCTTAGGACACCCGTTAATGTCAGAAGACAAATCACGGCACGGAACAGGATAACGAGCGCGGCTGGTTTAGTAAAACCCAAAACTACACCGTGGCACAAGAAGGATAGCGTGGCTTTTTACCGCTCCCAACGTCTGGGAAAGAAAACAAGCTCCATTTCACTCGGTTGATTTTTGTTTCATCAAGATACAAAGGGATAGCACATAAAACCATTTACCTGAGAATTGATTGTTGTCATGTCAAGAGGTTACATTTCTTGTCGCGCCGCAAGCCAACCGCGCATAAAACTGCCAAGGCGACCGGGGCTTTATGAACGAGTTTGCCGACCGCCGGACGGTCTAACAACATTCATAAATTACGTCATTAGGAAACGGCATTTGAACGACTCGACGTGTATTTTTATCTGAAGGCTGTTGATGACGGGGTAGGAAACCATCATGTGATTAGGCTCCACTAATCACGGGTCAGAGGATCATAATTCGGTGTCCGAGCTTAGACCAAACAGGTCTTTATGGTCCGCGAGTTCAAGGTAAAAACTGGCCAGGCGGCGAGCAACGCTCCTTGTAATTTCGTTTATGGGGAAGGGGGGAAGGATAGAGGTTGTATAAGAAAGTCGGGTGTATTTCCACAGATTATTAATGTCCAGATTGCTTTGATTGCAGTGAAATATCACCCGTGGATTTCATGTGACTGTAACATGTGAAGATTATCAACGAATCTGTGGAATCGGAGAAAGTCAGGAGGTGCACCGCACCAACAATTCTTGGGAAATCAAGGTCAATTAACTCAATTTCCTTCCCTCACAGTCACCGCCTGTGGATTTTCAGCTAGCCTGACTAATAATAATAATAATAATAATAATAATAATAATAATAATAATAATAATAATAATAATAATAATAATAATAATAATAATAATAATAATAATAATAATAATATGCAGGACTTATATAGAGCATT
>JAAUYG010127046.1_pt1 | contig 11753 bp, 7 predicted proteins | sample 7278091 | NCBI WGS metagenome assembly JAAUYG01 (sample SAMN14350201, study PRJNA611818) | marine sediment metagenome | isolation source: surface marine sediment (0.6m) | place: French Polynesia: Moorea | collected 2018-08 | reverse complement strand
CCACTAGAAAAAAATGTTATGGTCAAATGAGTGCAAAGTCCAAGGTAAGATGTCAAGTCACATCTTGAAAAAAAGTCCAATAGCTCTAACGTACAGTAGGATTGTTGAAGGTGTAAAAGTAAAATACAGTTGCCAGTTAAGAAAATTCGGTCTATTAGTTTGGATGGTGTTACAAAAATGTAATCAAGAAAAAAATGGAAACCCTAATATCAAAAGCCTGATTCATTGTTCCTGTAGATTCAGATTGTTACAACTGTGATAAATTTTTCACCATCACATTGACATTTGTTTCTGATTTGAAATCCCTTTTCTTCACCAAGCTGTATCCTTGGTGAGTTTTTCACGAAGAAGCCAATATTCCAAGCGAGTCAGGAGATGCAGCAGCTAGAGCTGATCAGTAAGACCTGTGGTTCCCCAACCCCGGCTGTCTGGCCTGAAGTCATCAAACTACCACTGTTTGCTACCTTCAAACCAAAGAAACAATACCGCAGAAAGATACGGGAAGAGTTTGCCTTGTAAGTGGTCATACATATTAGTCTGCACTGTAAGAAGTACTTAACCTTTCTGAAAAAATACCTTGAAGACAAGGCTTAAATCACTTTCACAGCCAGTACAGAGGCTTACAACAGGTTTTCTGAACATCACAATACAGTCAGCACTTTAAACATGGGAAGTTTCATGGTTGTATCTGCAGTGGTTCTGTGAGACCGCCGCACCATTGAAATGGATCCCAGTGTCCCTTAAATAATACAACCTTAGAATGGAGTACACTGTTCCTGCAGTGTCTTGCTCTCTTCCTGCCTTTCGGAAGTTCAAGTTCTACTCAATTTCTGCTTTGCACATCTTCCGCTGCAGCCTGTACACATACTCTGTACACTATACCTCCAGCCTTGCAAACAAATTCTGGAATGGGGAAAGATTCTTTGTAATACCCAGTTGGCTGTTGACTGTAGCAGGCTGAGCAGCTTCAATCTGTGTTATATATCTGATGTCCCTCTCTTAGCATGCCGAAGCCTGCCCTGGATCTTCTGGATAGCATGCTGGAGCTGGATCCCAGCCGCCGGATCACAGCGGAACACACACTGAGCAGCGTCTGGCTGAGGGACGTTGTTCCGGACAGCATATCTCCACCCAAGTATGTCATGCACAGTCTCGTCTTGTCATGTCGACTTAGTGTACTATATAAAGTAGAAAACGGTCTTCCTAGTCGTTCTCTAGTGGTTGGAATTAATGTTTTGTTTACATGTGATCATCTAAGATATTGTACTGACACTGGTTTTACAGTTAGGAGAATTTCAGCAGGCCTGTATTTTTGATTGTCGATTATCTGATCTTAAAAGTTCTTGTCAGTGTCCAGTCAAACCTAATGTAATCCGTGATTTGAATTTTCATGATATATAGTATTAAATATAATTTAATTGACAAGATTGAAACATGAGGAAGGAACTGAACTGTGAGCATGTAACATTTGTACCTGTTTATTCAGCTTACCCAAGGACCAGGACTGCCACGAGCTGTGGAGTAAGCGGCGTAGGAAGGGTCTGCGTGAGAGCAGCACGGCCAGCAAGCATGAGAGTGTGGCCAAGGAGAGCAGGGACACCAAGGAGCGGGAAACCAAGACCCAGGATCCACAGCCTACAGTGACAGAGGAGGGAGTAGTCAGGGAGCCCAGGAGACTCCTCCCCCCCAGCAAGATACAGAAGGATGATAAGACTGATACAAAGACCAAGAGTGATGAACGTTCGAGCAGCAGTGGGAGCAGTGCCAGCAGTACGACAGTATCCAGCTCTTCTTCTTCCTCTTCCTCTGGATCAGGTATACTGTCTAAATCTCACTCACTCCCTTTCCTCTCTTCCAGCTCAGCCAGACAGCCGGGTAAGGTGTCCTCTAATGGGGAGTCTGATCAGGCAGAGGATGGGGGGCAAGGCATGGGGGGTGGGGGTCAGAAGGGGGGAGGGGGCAGTGGTGACAGTGGAGATGGCTTGACTGGGGGTAGTGTGCTGGGTTTCACGTCATCCTCACAGGAGCCTGTGGCTATACCGGGGTTGGATTTTGCAGACAGCACGGAGGGAAGCTCTGCTCCGGCTGGTCCAGGTGCTCTGTCCTCTAGCCAGGAGGAGGATGCATATCTATACGGCAGCTGTGACCCCGGGTTCAGGACGGGACAGGACATGCCGAAGCTTACAGACGGCAAACCTGGCACTGACACTGGCTCGGCCAGTAAATCCGGGACGAGTAGTAAGAGTCAAGTTCCGTCGGCAGTGGCTCTGGAACAGGTACAGAAACAGCTGGCAACATTGACCACTCTCCTTAAAGGCAGCGGCACGACCTCACTGACTCAGCTGGCAAGCAAACACAATGTGCCCATTGACAGCACCACCAGGAAGATGCTGGATAGTATCAACCTTCAGCTGCTGCTGGCCACTACTGCACAGAAGCTACAGGCCGCTCTACAGGCCACTGAGAAGCCACAGCCAAAGAAAGTCCTTGGGGAGCCAGCAAAGCTGGATGCCGTAGACTCGAGGACCCTAGCTGGTCAGCTGGGTGATATCCTGACCACTCTGCCTGGTGCTGCGGGGGTGGGAGTTGGGGGTGTGACGGCCACGACACCCAGCAGTCAGAGTGCGGTGAAGGCTGCTCTGGCTTTGCTGTTATCCCAGACAGGGCTGAAGGCAGCTATCGGCAGTGGTGCCCAGACAACCCCGTTATCAGCTCCGGCCTCCGCCGCGGCCTCCAGACAGTCCTCCTCAGGATCCAGTACCGATGGCAGCAGAATCCCACCATTAATGAGCGTAGAAAGGAGTGTGTCTGTACCCAGCCAGCTATCAGGGGAGATGGCTACGAGGGGAAAACGAGACTTCTCAGCGAAGCCAGATGTAGCACAACCTATTGGCACCCTAGGAAGTGATTCCTCCCGCGATCACCGAAAACTGTCTACACAGACCAGCTATGGGTCAAGGGCAATGTCCATAGCTTCTGAGGACTCAAATTTATCATATTCCGGGGAACCAGAAGATCCAGTGACATCATACAAAGAAGTTGCTCAGACATCCTACTATGACAGACCACCTCGTGCCACAGCTGATAAAGACTATGGTAGGCCACCTCGCGCTGCAGCTGAGACAGACTATGGTAGGCCAGCTCGTGCCACGACTGATACAGATTATAGTAGGCCAGCTCACGCTGCGGCTGATACAGACTATAGTAGGCCACCTCGCGCCATGGCTGATACAGACTATGGTAGGCCAGCTCGCGCCATGACTGATACAGACTATAGTAGGCCATCCCGAGCCACAAGTGATACAGACTATGGTAGGCCCCCTCGTGCCACAGCTGATGCTGACTACAGCAGGCCACCTCGCGCCACTGCTGACACTGACTATAGTAGGCCATCCCAAGCCACAACTGATACAGACTATGGTACAGCTAGGCCACCCCACGCCACGGCTGATACAGACTACAGTAGGCCATCCCATGCCATGGCTGATACTGACTATAGTAGGCCGTCTCGAGCCATGCCTGATAAAGATTATAGTAGGCCACCTCACGTCACGGCTGATACAGACTATAGTAAGCCACCACGTGCCACGGCGGATACAGACTATAACAGTGGCTATCAGGCACGTAGCGTGGCACCAGAAGATAAAGCTTATTATTCCAGTGAGAGAAGCCGTTACTCCGGCAGATCCAGCGGACCAGGGACTGACCGAAGTTCGTTGTCATGGCAGCAGGAAGCCTCTGGCTCAGAGCATGGCAGAGGAGCGACAGGCTATGACCAACCGTCGCATAGAGGTAGTGGGTACTGGAACTAGCAGTTCAACCAATGTTGTCATGGTGATTGCAGTAAACAATAGATTGGTGTAGCAAAAAGTCAAAACCTTTGTTTGACATGATGTGATTGTTTGTTTATATATGGCCAATGTCACAATCTGTGTGTGTGCGAGTCTGAGACAGGCAAATATTTGTATTCAAGACAGAGCGTAGCTGACATTAGATGCTTTGTATAATTGCTGTTTCATGTTTGATATGCTGTGTATGTTTGTTTCTGTTGGACAAAGCCATATGTAAGAGCACAGTTTTGATGATACCATTAAAGGAAAGCTTTTCTCGGCTATGCTTGCATAACATTTTGAAGCGTGTAATGTTGGAAGGACAGTAATTGGTAAAATGTTGTAATGTTCAAACTCTTTGTGAGATAAAATCACAGAACGTTATTGGCTAAAATGTAATGTGCTTGTATAAAGCTTCTGTGTAACTGATGTTGGGTTTCCTTTGTTAGAGCTGGCTGGAGGCATACATGTCATTGGTCCGCCTTGCCTTCTATCGATGATACAGATGCCTCATTGTATGCAAGGAGTTAGGGACTCTCGCCACCATTGTACTTCGTTTCATATGATAAGTGTGTGGTTGGCTTGTTCTAGTGCTCTGAATGTGTAAGTCAAAACAATTCATTCTATCACATTGATTGTTCCAAAAAATTTTTCATCAGCCAGAAATATTTTGTACAAGGAGCCTATACGGTGAAATGAGATATAACAAGCAGCACACTCGCCTACCCATGCTGATTCTGGGGGTCAAGCCAAGCCATCTCTACGATCTACATCCTGGGAGTGGGGAGTGGCAGGTGGGTGGGTTGGTGGGGGGTGGGGGTTGATTTGGGGGGTGGGGGTGACAGGACTGATGTACTCTCTGTCAACATGCCTGGAAGGGACGGTAATCCATATGATATGTCATCTAAAATATTGCGTGTAAACTTATGTTAATTGACAGATGCTTCATGTAAGAATCTTTTTGCTTGTAATATTGTGGAAAAACCCAAACAAGCGGCCATGTTGATCCCCCATGTACAGTATGTCTGTAACTATGTATAGCTGTGTATGTATGGAGGAAATTGATGTAAAGCTATCGTTATGAATGTGTAATGACTGAACGATGTTAAGGTGTATATTCTCGTGAAAGGTTTACTTGCTTATAAAACGATGCCAACTGACAAGTAATATTTGTACATCAGCATTCACTTTCCAGATAAATTACCATTTGTCAGTAATGTGGACGACTGTCTGCCACACTGTATGGCAGGCAGAAATATTCTAAGTAATTACTGGCGTGTAAGGATCCACTCAATGGTCGGAATTTAAAAAAAAAAGGATGGAATATGTTAACACTGTTCCTGTGAATTGTGAACTCATCATTATGTGATGTAATTCTGTATAAATACATGATTGCAAGTGTAGAGAGATTTGTTTGGTCTTTTGTTATGTTGTGCCCTAGTTTAACACAACATAGAGTGACTGGATTGAGGGTGCCAGCGTATTTATGTATATATCATGTATATAAGGAAAGAAGTACAGGAGAGCAGCTTTGAGTGGTTTTCTTTTCGTTTAACTTTTTATTAAATTCCCATCCCTACTTTACCCCATTCAAATTGTGCAGTTCATTTTCCAGCTTCATACTATATTCAGTATGGATACTTTTGGCAAAAAATGAGTGCCAGAGAAGATTCAACACACACAAAACAGTCTGCATACAGATTTGCAGCTTTTCCTCGACCAGCCGTGTTATTACCGTGTTTTGGGTGTGTACCAGGGCTAAATTCGCGACTCCTTACAGCCAAGGACGGTGTATGTTACAGTGCCATGATATTGAGAACATAGAGACCCAAGCATCGAGTCTAATACCATTCAGTCTGCACCCCTTGTCGGATGGTTCTTACTGAAGTGATACCTGCCCAGAATGCCCTTCCCAGATTGCCTGGTGTAGTCATGTTGTACCTTACAGCCTTTCCTGTCCGGAACATGCTTTGTGACGTGCAAGTTGGGCTGCTCACAAGTTTGAGATCTCAACAGTTAGCTTTATGTTTTCATTTACTCTTGATAACTATTAAAGCGAGAACACTTCTATGTGCTTGTGGCATACATGTTGGCTAACTGCACTATTAGTATTGGAATAGAATTGTGTATTAGAATAGTTTTACCAACAAACATAAATGGTCATGCAAGGGTACTAAGCATCCCGATCTAGCATCGCATTTTGGCGTTGGTTATCAATAACAGATATACTAGTATACCAGTATATAGGAAGACTTTTTTACCTTCATTTTCCAAGAGATTGACTATTGCTACAGCCCCGGTTAGCATGGTGCATGGGTGTTTGAGGCTTTGCTCAGGGTGCAGGAGGCTGGGGATTTGATCCCTGACTGCCTGAAAGCAAGGAAGTTAAAAATGGGGTGATTCTGTTGACTGTAAGCAAATTGATCTTCCAGGTCGAACAGATAAGGCACGATTTGCTGGGTCCACCAGCGCTCTTTAACATCAAGTTCGAAATTCACACTTTTTGTCAAGATGCACTTGTGAAATATTTTAGGTATCACTTCAGCTCCTGGGCTTCTAGCTAAAAATGTGTCCACCTGAACAGCCGGCTTTTTACCGGTTAATTGCAATACCCGTCGTTGGGAGAGTTGCTTTTCTTCGACAATGATATTTGTAGCTCTGCATGTGAGGAGGCTGAGGAGGGAGTATGTACGGTGTGCTTGCCGATTTGATCATGTCTGCACACACTTTACATTGTTTATTTTTTTGCAGAAGACTTGCCTTTGATAAGCCTTCTGTGTCCTACACGATCCACTAAGCCTGACATACATGTAGATATACACTGCCTTGTATTCATCACATATTATAGATAGTGATCCGACTGGGATCAGTTGTGTCCAGTGTAGAACATCCAGGCAGTCCTGGTATGCTAGACGTCTTGGAACCCAGACTGTATTTACTGTTGTATATACACCACTGACCAACGATAAACTCCTCTGACTGGTCACGCACACACCACATATACCTAATACTGACGGGAAGGGCGTCTGTCGACGCAACATACATGTAGTAACCGTGATAGGAGGCAGGAGCAGCAGTAGTATAGCAGCAGAAGTAGAATATAGTGGTCGTAGTAGTAGTGGCAGCAGCACGGAGTAGTAATAGTAGGAGGAGGAGGAGCAGCAGTAGCAGTAGTGACAGCAGCAGACGTACCTAGCACAATAGTTACATGCAGTTACATGCTGTAACCATGTAGGTTTTCATTCATCCAGTTTCAGATTATACCGTAATTGATTTCAGTCGCCTGTAGAAGTCCGTGTGATACGGACGCAAAGTCACAGTAGTTGCAAGTGAAGTGTCCAGTAATCTGATTCAATTACGGTATAATAGTTACATGCTGTATTGCGTGACTTGACTTGCGGTCCCGGGCTTGCGGTCCCACGACCGGTAGCCACATATAGACATAAGACAACTGGCACCGTGACAAGAACAAGGTCTGTTTTGACCTTGGACGAAGAAATATGATTGCCAATTACTACTATACTCTTAACCCACATGCCATGCCACGTGTTGCTCCAGTAAAACCCCCGGAATCCCCAACGCACTCCGCCTCCCCTTACATGCTTATACGCATCTCGGGAATATGGCAGAAACGTGTAATTTGTTAGCAGCAAAAGGAAAGAAGCGCGAGGAAACATTTATGTATGACTAACTATACTGTACTGAGACCAACTATGCAGACGTTAAATTTATCACATGATGCACTTATATTGTCTTGATCGACTTTGGGAGAGTATATCAAGTATATCAGTAGATGCCGGAAAGCCGGCTGACCGCCGCAAATGCTCGGTCACTGGTAGAATTATGGATTTCGAAGGACGAATACCCGGGAGACTTCCTCCTGTGATGGGTTGGGAAGGAAAGGGATAGTGGAAGTTTTAAATACCTCAAAGATACCCGTTAATTGTCTGATTTAAAATATTTCGTGTGATTTGTTACCTACCATTAAAGCGAAATCCCACATCAACACACTTTCAAGGTTCTTTGATGTTGGTTCACGACTTCTTTGCATGGTCGCTCTCGATCTGACATTGTGCAGTGCATTGGGTGGTGCAGAAATAGCCAGAAATGAGCGGCCCGGCGCTTGCCTTTAGCGCTGAGTATCCCGTCCTGGTCTATGCCAGTTTATGCCTAGAATAACGTCCAGGAAATGTTGACATCGCCACAATTTCCAATAAAAATCTTCAATGTAGAATCCGTCTGTAAATACAAACTTGAACAGGCTCTGGATAATAGCTGATAATGGATATGTATATGTTAATTATAAATATAGTTACAAATAACGGTAGATGGTCGAGGGCCAAAAGTGCATCAAGTAAGCTACTTTGATAGTACAGGCTACACGAGCTAGTGACAACATGGTGAGGCTGTTGTGAATGGTTTGAAACTTGAAAAAAACGTCGGGAAGAGAAGTAGAACGGCAAGCAAGAATGATCAGAACGGGAAAGTGTATGGGTTGTATTTGCAAGGTTTATATGCTTAACTACATTTAGTTCTGAACAGGAAATTATTTAACCTTGCCAGACACAACGCAGACTGAGTACTATATTGGAAAGAATGAGTTTATACGAACTCGCAGTGATTGCTTTAATTAATGGGAGGACAAAGTTTTATTAGCTATACGGTAAATGAACACACCTCTCCAAACCCCGATGGCCAATATCGACCACAAATCCCTGAGTTTTGTACGTATAGGTGCAAACAACCTTCAAATTACACAAAGATATGCCTTTACACAAATATATTAGTAACACAGCTGGGTGACTTCTGCTGCTACCTCTATACTAGTACTACTACTACTACTACTACTACCACTACTACTACTAGACATCTACACTACTACTACTGCTACTGTTGCTGCTACTACTACTACTACTTACTACTGCACTACTACTACTACTACTTACTTGTACACTTCTACTACTACTACTACTAAACATCTACACTACTACTACTACTGCTACTGCTTACTACTACACTTCTACCACTACTACTGCTGCTACTACTACTTACTACTACACTTCTACTACTACTGCTGCTACTACAGCTACTACTACTACTGCTACTGCTTACTACTACACTTCTACCACTACTACTGCTGCTACTACAACTACTACTACTTACTACTACACTTCTACTACTACTGCTGCTACTACAGCTACTACTACTACTGCTACTACTACTACTACACTTTACTACTACTACTACTGCTCCTATTACTACAACTACTACTACTACTACTACTACTACTACTACTACTACTACTACTACTACTACTACTACCAGTACTATATTCTACTATTTTTTGCTACTTGGTAGTAGTAGTTTTGACATTGTCACTATGCACGCTATGCAGGTCCTATTGGATGATAATAGCGAACACTATTTAATAATAAATATTGCGGTGCTGTTTTCAAGAGTATATACTCATGACACTAACAAAACCGGGTGGACACAGAGACTGTGAGTAGGCAGTGATCGAAGGAACTTAAGTCGATGCAATTTAAGCCATGGTGAAAGTAAAGGACCCATGCTTAATATCATGAAGAGTTTGGTGTCCTTATTAGTGCATGCACGACTAGATGCCCACGTGTTGCTTCTAAAATGAAGAACACACAAATATATGCGTGGCATGTCCAACTTGCCAGTATCACATTTTGCGTGGTGCCGTTTACCCCGTACATATTAATAACTTCGGTTTGGCGATGTATCGTATTTTCCTAGAAGAATATAATAGGCACCAGAACCTCTCTGGAGTGATCCAACCGTTCTACTTTCGAGCAGGCCTTGATTTTATTGGATATTATTTGTAGCCACAGCGTCTTCAGTGAAGTCGCTAAAATGAAAACGACTTCTACACGTGCGCGAATATTTTAACCAACAAACAGGTAAAGAAACGGGGAGTATATACCCCCCAACAGGGCCAGATCACCAGATTTATCTGACCCAAATCACCAAAAAGAAGAATAGTCTGATCACCAAAATATTAATGTATTACGAGAATGGAGGCAGCTGCATGTTTTCACGCTGCACTCTCGTCATGTAGAGAACGTTTCACGTGCTACATATATATAGTCAGTCACCAATCACGCAATTTCAACAGGGCCCGATAACGATGCACGGAAAATGCATGTCTCCCTATAGAAGTGACGATGTGGTCTCTTCAAGTAGGCCTACAACGAATGCACCTTTTCATACTTCGAAGTCTCCGGTCTTTTAAATTCCAAAGTGTTTTTATTTACCTTTCCAAGAAAAAAAATGGAAATGGCAGTCATTGAGAATGTTGAGTCCTTATGTCTCTTTATGCAAAATTTTGATTTATTTGAAAAAAAAAAAAAAAGAAATGGCAGTCATTGAGCATGTTTAGTCCTTTTTTTTATGTCTCTTTATGCCAAATTTGGTTACCATTATAAATTTAGACAGGGACAGGTTACAGCTCACAGCTACGGTGTGGCCCCAGACTGTATCATGCTGTACATAAATACTATGATGAGCGTTGACGACTTTTTTGCATGTATCTATTGGTTCAGTTTGAAATAAACATACTACTACTACATCACGTGACCTAGCGCGAGGCACCATTTGCGCGAGAGGCTCTGTCTGTGATTGGATAGTCTTTTACCTAGTGAAGAAAAGTGTACTTGATCGGTAGGGTCAGATTCTCGCGGCTGGATTCCTGTGTGTGCCAGCTGCCATAAAAAAATATTGCTTTGGCGTACACAGCCTGCCACCTTGCCAATAGTTGTGTCTGCCTATTATGATTCCACATTGCAGTTCGACCATGACTGCATTGGTGCTATAAAAATTCAGAGATTTAACAAGCGTTGTCACTGGTTCTGTTTCCGCCAGGCCTTGGCCACCACGCAGCTCATCAAATGTCATTTTGTCACCTGGGTTTTCACAGTCTGCTCTTGGCTCACACATTGTAAGATAATCCAGTGTCCTTGAGATATATGCAATGTATAGCTCAAAGATCTTACCTGCTAACAATATTGGCATGCTGTGCATATTGGGAAATATAAGAAGAAAATCAATAAAAATCATACATGCTTGCTGGTAAGCCATCACCGGTAGTCACAGATCAGTATCAAGGCATGGTCGCATCCCGGGGTCGCATCATGGATCCCGTGTTACCAGAATCATGGATCCTATGCTTAAGAGCACTGTTTGTCAGCTGGATATACATGTTTGTGAATTATAGATCAAGATGCATCAACACATTTTTTCTCACGTTTATATATATGCATATGCTAGACATGTTACGAGCTATGTTTTTCAAGAACTTGCTTAGGCATTGCCATTATAATATTAATTCTAAAGCACAGTTACTTATTCACCATGCTAATACCAGTAATCACATTAAAGCAATGGCCCAGTAGCTGGCATGGGGTGCCGGCGCAGATGCTCATCTGGCAATCTTATCAATGTTTTTTCTACATTTTTGAAACACTTGACACTTTTGACGTAAAATGCGGCTGTTATCCGGGTTCGTAGTTGTACGTCACAAGTTGTAAGCCCACAGAGAGCTACAGAGGTTAAAGAAATACACTCAGACCTACAACACAGACAGAAATAACGTTACAGGATTAAATACACTATTATAACCCCGATGTATGATTCTGAGGAATTGTTCTAGAGAGTCCAGACGTGAAGAAACTAGAATCTATTGAACGTGACCTTTTATTAACGTAGCGGAAGTCAAGCTGAGGTATCACACCAGTATCTACAATCATCTACATCCCCCCTTTCTTTAAAGTAAGCTGCTGTATGATGATTAACTAGGCTATAAAAAAACAGTCCTTGAAACCCAAAGTCACATCAGTAATGGAAGTCTTTAATCATGCTTTTAGCTCATTAGCACCAAGTGTTACTGTCCAGGTATTT
>JAAUYG010106908.1_pt1 | contig 11753 bp, 5 predicted proteins | sample 7278091 | NCBI WGS metagenome assembly JAAUYG01 (sample SAMN14350201, study PRJNA611818) | marine sediment metagenome | isolation source: surface marine sediment (0.6m) | place: French Polynesia: Moorea | collected 2018-08 | reverse complement strand
GCCGCTGCAAGACATTATATACTCGCGGCCAGTACCAAAGTCAAGGTGGTGTGTATACGCGCTAACAGTGCATGTATGTGCTGTAGAGAGGCTACATACTAGAAACTAGGGCTCAGAATAAATAATTTCGTTACAGTTCCTAAAACCTGAAAAAATTGGTCCCCCCAAATAAATTTTTACATGTTGCTGTTCGGGGTTTACGTAACTCTATTTTGACGATAACGTCAATTCGTTTTGTATGTTGAGTCTGTATCAACATGATGAAGACATTTCTATAACGTAGTTCGCTGAAGGGTAGTGTGAGTCCCCTCAGCGCTCTCTTCCTTGGGGGGAGGGGGGGGGGGGCACTGATGGAAACTCATATTCTTCACACACGTTAGGGGTGACGCTATGAGGTTCAGTGAACATGTGACATTGATGCACAAAGGCATTTTTCCTTGAGCCGGACACGGGGGACATACATACATATGCCAATCGATTCATTTCCTTTAATTACAATAAAAGTGCCAGAGACAGGAAGGTTATTGGCCTGGTTATATGCGTCATGGTGTCGGAGGTTCGCTCTCGCCCATGTTTATTTATGTTAGGACCTTGTTGTATATACATGTACCTATAGGGCATGCGGGCCACATATGCCTTGAATTAATTGTTTAAGGCTTAAATTAGCTGTCATAAACACATATATCTCCCATTCGCCTCCTGTCAATATTTGGATTATCATTCGCAGCAGTTTCCACAGTGGGCAAATCATTCATGTTCACAGCTCTCAGCGCATAATCATAAAAACGTGAGGCACAGGGACGCAGAATTGTTTATTCAACCAACTGACGTCACAGGAATGGTAATTCAGGGCCAGGGAACGTCACGCTCCAGTAGGGAACCCGCGTCATGAGTGGTGGAAGTTTTCAAACCAACAGCTTATTTTTCTCTATATCCAAGATAATGTATACATTAGTAGTCAGGTTTGAGTAATGACGAGTCTTTTTTTTTTTCAGTCACGTGTATAAACGACGCAAATAAAAGAGGCCAATAGGGAGTATTGGTGCCACAAATTCGCTGTATGAATAATCGGTTTCATTCGGAAGCCAAACTACCTTGGTCATATGACTACCCTTTAGCCAATCATATTGCGACAAATGAAAGCTCCGCCAATCATGAGATGCCCCTGTTTTCGCACCTTTACCCTTCTTTCGGGTATCTTCGGAAACTTTTCCCGCCAAGGGGTTTAAAATACTAATAACACCGTCAGTCTTTCAAACATAAGGTATAGCATTAAAAGTACCTATTGGTGGCATAACCTTGGGGCGACCTTAGAAATAAGACCACTACAGGCCATTGCAGAGCCGTACCAAACCTGCATTTTCAGTGTTTAGTAGTTTCAGAAATAGAACCAACTCACAATTAAGACCGGCTTATAGCAGTCCCATGGGCGGTCTTAATTCTAAGGTTGCACCCACTGTACTACTGTATTGGTGAATGCAATACTTATGACCTGCGTAAAACAATGGCATTTTGAAGGCATTTTGGCGCTTTTTTTTTTTTTTTTTGTTTATTACCTTGACAGTTCATGGTCAAGCTCATGATCAAGGTCGCGTGTTGAAAATCTTGCTTGTGGCCCGGGCCACCCAGATCCAGGTTGAAATGGTGGAAACATTTAAATAAGAATAGAATAGAATGGAACATAACATTTTATTTAAAGTCGGTAAAAGACGTTAATGAAAAGATGGGTGAGATTAGACGACTTTGCAGAAAGATGGAATCGAGTAATACAGGTCTGTCCTGAAACTTTGAAAAAATGAAAAAGGTGACGGAAAACAGTAAACGTTTACAGAGACTCTATTAAAAGGTGAGCAAACCTCTTACTCGAATTACCATTAAACGTTTGTGAGAAATGGTTTACTGGTGAAATCTTACCATGCTATTACGTTGTCTATTTAGTTTACCAGGAAATTACACACAACGTAAATGTTACCAGCAAGGCAATGGGATCTTCGCTTTGTGTGTTTAAAGAGGGTGTCATATATTTATTCTTTTCCAGACGGCATTTTACACACATCATAGGAAGCCTTGTATCCTGGGGTCACGTGGGATTCGCCACATGCACCAATTTTTTTTCATTTGTTGGTTGACTGACCGGAAACAAGCACGTTACCACAAATGAATACACGTAGGCCATATGAGTTCACTTAGGTATGGCCTTTCTCCTTTCTTACGGCGGTCTGTAAGTGCCATGGGGGGAAAAATATATTGCCTGGACGATAAATAATTCGTCCGTACTATATAGTATTTCATCCAGACGATATAGTAATTTGTCCCGACCATATACTAATGTATAGTCCTATAAGATATAACCAATTAACGTCTACTTCGGTTCATTCTATGTACTGGGGAAATTTGAATTAAGCTATCCTATTTTTTTATTTGACCTCTTGTCTCTCTCAGATTTTGTTAGGGTTGTAATGTTGAGAGAGTCCAGGAAGGCATCCTTTGGAGGTTTGGCAAAAAATGGCCGCAGTCATTAACTATGTCATAGACATTGGCTGGTCCATATAACTGTCTGATGGCATAACCAGTTGTAGGAGAATTCAATCAAAATGATCGAAAATGATCCGGATACTGTGCCATGACGCATAGAGACCAGGACCGACTGCGTCACCTAGCGGCGTATATCCCGAATGATCGCTCCAGAAAGTTCCCTTAAAAATCAGGATGTGGGGGCTCCTCTTCCCTCGTTAAAGACTCGGCTCCCCTCAGACGACGAACCTTAAACATGTTAAAGCTGACGTCATCTTGCTGCTCGGTAACAAGAATTCCAAGCATGGCCAGGAGGTTACCGTTACATCTCGGGCACCATTGGCTTGTGGGCGATTAGCGGTGATGTACGTTCAGTTGACACAAAACAGTTCGCATACGCCTTGGTGTAACTTAGCAGTGCATTCTCAGCCTCAGTCACTGCATAGGATCAGTGTTGCACCACACTTAAAAAAAAAAAAGATCATTCCTGCACAATGACGTCTGCAACCGCTCAGGCTCCCTTGCATGGAACAGTGGCTCCTTGTATCCTTCCTACGAGGTAGTCATTGGCATTGCTGGTCCTATCGAGTGGTCCCATAAGGTCAACCGATACCCACTCATTGAAGGCACTACAGCGGTTTGCAGTAATTACCCGATGTCCTTGAACAGTGACCTTGCAGCTACTGCAAACTGCACATTGCTTGCACCAGTCTCTCTCTCTCTCTCTCTCTCTCTCTCTCTCTCTCTCTCTCTCTCTCTCTCTCTCTCTCTCTCTCTCTATTTTGTTGCCTGTCTCTGATCTTGCATGCCCGCTGCCTGTCTCTCCTCTGTGTCTAGATCTTCTCATGAACCTCAACAGAATCTGCCCGAAAACTATCCTATCTCTTCTCTACCTAAGCTGGCGGCTAACCTGACTGAGCCACTAGCCGGCTCTCGATCTCCCAGTCAGCTCTCGCGTGCCTCCCACCAAACCTGACCTACATGTATCTATCCTGTCTTCGACGGGCGTCGGTCGATTTCGAGAAAGTTCACAGGCACGCAGATATTGGGTTTGCTGACACGCATTGTTCTGTTTCCCTAACCGGCTCCTTACTCTGATCCTAACCGTGACTCTCCCCACTCTCATGACTTCCTTAAAGGTATTATTGCAGTCTCCCGGATTGCCCTCGATTGTGCGGCTTGCCGGGTTTACAAGTTTGTGGGGTGACAGAAACGTACGCTTCGCTCCACTCATTACTTGCATGCTTGTTGCCCTCGTTACGTTGCCCCGGACGCTGCGCTACTCCGAACGTCCATTTACCTAACCTAAGTGGAGAGCATGGAGCTGCACAGCAGTCTATCAACGATTTAGACAATCTGTCCCAGGTATCGTTAAGCGTGCCTACTGCAACGACAGCTAACAATAGAAAGGGGGACATTCTCTATGCCATATTGATTATTTCTAGTGTCACAATTAAAGGCTGCCCCCGATACCTTCGTTACTCTTTTCTAAACATTTTAATACTTCAAGGCTCTCGCTCTAAGTGTCGCTCTAGACGAAATACAGACCTTTAGTATTTCTTATGAGACGCTTTATGTCCAGTAAATACTGTCTAACACCACCGTAACCACCTGTCTTCTAAGCCTGTTGCTTTATGCCTTTTCCGGCGGCCAATATTAACCACTATATCTTAATCTGACCTAATCAGCGGTTAAATTAAATCTTCCACAAAATATTATTCCAAGGGAAAGAATTATTATTTCGAGGGAACGAAATATTACTTCGAGAGAAGAAATATTAATTGGAGTGAATAAATATTATTTCGAGGGAACAAACTATTATTAGCCATTTGGTATTTCGGAAGGAATGAAATAATAATTTGAGGGAACAAAATAGTACTTTGTGGGAATGAAATAATAATTCGAGGGAACGAAGTAATTCGTGGGAACGAAATTTAATAATTTGAGGGGACAAAATAGTATTTCGAGGAAACGAAATACAGTTTGTCAATAGGATTTTGTCTCGCAATGTCCCATTAAGGGTTCCGTAGTTTAAGGCTTCTGCAAGGGACAAATTGAGTCCTGTCATGCGTGTCCAAGTCACGAAATTTAGGCTACATAAAGCCTTCCGCTGGCCTATGCCAGATAGACCTTCGTAGTGAGCAAGGCAAGAATTAAGATGAAGTTTCTCTTGTTGAGTGTGGTTGTGGTGGCTCTGGCTCTGGCGGTGGTCACCGCCAAGCCACGAAGGGACGGCCGTGGTCGCGGTGCTTCAGACGGCAATGGTCGCGGCGGCAACGGTGCTCAAAACGGCGGTAGTCGCCACGGCAGTGCTGCAGACGGCAATGGTCGCGGCGGCAACGGTGCTCAAAACGGCGGTAGTCGCGACGGCAGTGCTGCAGACGGCGGTGTTAACGACCGCGGTACTCAAACCCGTGGTGATCGCGATAGACACCCGGTAAGTTTCTATGTACAACTACGTGTTGTCAGAAAAACTTTGCACAAAAACAAAAAAGTTTGTTTTAACAAGATAGACTACTGCTTGTATCGGAGCAGTAGAAACCAGACCCGTATGCATATGTGACGCACTTCTGCAGCAGCTTTCTGCAGGATTGGTATCAGGGTCCATAAAAATTCTAAAACCTCAGATAAGAAGTTGATTCACCATCATAAGACTATCATACATGTACATATGGGTTACTCAGGTGTACGGCAATCATGGTGAACTTTAACTTACATGTACATATGTACATAAAACTACATATCATTTTCTGTCGGGATACTCTATTGGTCCTTTTACGTTTATAGTACCTGGCTCTACGTAAATGCTTGCGTTAAATGCAGGCAAACTTCCTTTTGAAAATTTAATGTCACAATTTTAATATTAATTGCTCACGTATGCCATATGTGACAAATGACCAGACTTCTGCACTACGATTATAGCGATCTTAAAAGTAGTTTTGTTTAAATTTTGTTGATTCATTCTATTACGCTCTTTGCTATAACCCCGAGGTGCACATATTGCTTACAAGAGCTTGTATGTATAAATAGAAGCATCGTATAACATCCACTTGCCCAATATATGATCTTAAATCTGGGGTGACGTCCTTTAGGAAACTTTCCTGACCTGAGTTGCTCGGTTTTGTTTTCAGAAAGACAAGCGGTGTCGTTACACTGTCGATGGCGAAATTGAGCTGGATGTTGCATGTCCGGATGGCACGGAATGCACTCAGACTCCAGAAGTTACAGGCAACGATGGGAAAACACGGCAGACTTCTGTCTGTCGTCCAAAGGTGAACATAAAAGGCCGCTCGGGCACCGTAGAAGCCCACCCGCCTACAAATGTTCTTATATGATTTCTAGATTTATATGTCACCAGCAGATCTATGTATAACGTATATTAACATTCAATCTAAGGTATCTTGACTGACCTTTCAAGGTTGCGTAATGCCAAATTATGATATTGTGCAGTTGAATTTTGCATATATGATTTCCAGTGTTTAATAGTAATATATGGCATAACTTGGGTCCTTTGCGAGATATAAGACTTCAAAATCTAAGTGACCTTGACTTTGACCGTTTAAGGTCACCCAACGCCAATATGATGGTATCGTTGGATTCCCCATATATGGTTCCCGATTGGTGTTTAATAATATCATGAACTAACTCGGTTCCTTTAAAAAATATTAGGCTTAGAAATCTACGTGACCCTGAATTTGACCTTTTCAATGTGACTCAAGGTCAAATCAAATGGTGCCGTTGGACTCCCCATATATGACTTACCGTTAGTGTCTAATAGTAAGCACCGTTTAGCTGTTATAGGGACTTAAAAAAATTTCCCGCCCTTATCAGAGTTGGGGGAGGGGGGTGGGGGTCCTACCAGAATAGTACTTTTCATGTAGAGTACTTTTCGAGATATTTTTAACAAACAGACAAACCCAGGGAAGTAGACACACATTTATAATTGCGTTTGCTTTCCACAGGCATCATCAGATGGCCAACAGCAGCCTGCCCAGGGCACGCGCTAAGGAGGAGCTGAGACAAGCAGTCTTGATGATTGGAGCAGAATATCCTTCTTTGTTGCTTCATTCAGATCATGGAGACGAAAAAGCTATTTCACGGCGCAGATTCTTGAAAATTAAAGGCTATTTTATCTTCATTGATATGTTTTAGCCGTTAGATAGTCTTCCATTTGTTATAGTGTCATTCAAAATTTGGTTGCTTGACCCTTTTATTTTTGAACCTTTTAAGGAGCAAATAAATTTAAATTTGAAACCTTTAGCCTCTTGTTATGCGCCAAGCATCTTCTTATCCGTAGAAGGCCTCGCAGGCTGAGGCTGGAAACACGGCGGCTGGTAATCTGTGTGCGCCTCCTTCCTATGCAGTACTAAGTTACTACAGGAACGGATCTCGATTATGAAACTAGTCTGGATAGTCATATCCCGACTGGTTGCTTAGCCGAGATCACGTGACTCATTCACAGACAGCATCCTTCAACCAGATGGTTGAGTAGTGGGCAGCCACTTGTTTGCTAGGCCTACCATCTTCCTGTATTTATTTTGATCAGTAAAAATCCCTATAAGGTTACTGGAATGTCCAAGTAAATGTCTAAGACTGGATTTGTGAACATTACGGCAGTGCCGCTTTACAATAGTATAAACATCGGGGATCTAGTACAGGTAGTGTCGTACAAACATTCAAATAAAGGATTACACTGAGCATTCTTTGGTTGCTTACCAAAACCTGTTATCTTCCTGTTTCTCAGCATGGCTTGACCTATAGGCCATAATGTTACCATAGGACCAAAATCGGTACATTGAAAAGCAGTATTGTTGGAGAAAAGGTGGGGCATTGTGCAAAATGGTTTTTATTTGAGGATGAGGCATTGTTCATGATTGTTTACTTCCAGAAAAGGTTATTGAAAATGGAGAATCGTACATTGTGTTGAGATTGTTAGGACGAAACATATGGCACAAAATCGTATCCTTGACGAGATATAAAGATTCAAAATCTGACTGGCAAAACGAACTACCCACATGACCCAAGCAGTAATATGAATACCTAGAGCTTTATTAGGTATGGAGGTAGTACAGGACGGTACAGACATGACAACAGGTGTCTGGAGAGAAAAAAAATCACATGTCAAGATTATAGCTAAATACATGTACACTGCAATGGTGCATTCATGGAAATGTAAAGTAATTTGCCACTTCGATTTCTTAAAATAAGATATTATCTCAAATATTACACCGTACACAAGTAGAGTGCACAGAATTAAAGAAAAAAACTAAACAGAAATGTAATGTCTACATAGCTTTATAAATGTATTCAAGTATTCCTGTTAGAAAATGCCAATTAAGCAAGCAAAAAGACTGCCGCCGGCAACACCGTAATACCGTGAACATACTCGGATTTCATTAAACTTTATATAGTAAGAAAAATCAGATAAGGGCAATATCTATGGCTAACGTTGGAATTTGATCTTTCAGTGTGACAGTGAGATCCATCAGTGTGGTTGCATTCCCCATACAGGGCTTTCTATTGTTGTTTAATAGTAGCATATGCCCTAATTCTACTCATTTCTGTGATTTGAAGTATTTGAATATGATTGACCTTAAACGCAACCTCTAAATGCCACTCAATGCCAAATCGGATGGTATGTTTTAATTCCCCATATATGACTTCCATTTGAGGCTTAACGGTACCATGTGGTCTAGTTCTCATTTACTGGATATAAGGCTCCACCAGGAACCTGATCGCTCAAACCTAATGGTGCCGTTACTCCCAATATATGACTTCCTGTTTGTTTAATTGTGACATATGGTTTAACTCGGCTCCTTTACGGAAGATACATGTAAGACCTCAAAACCTAAGTGACTTTAAATCTGAAGTTTCAAGCTCAGTCAATCTCAAATCTAATAGTGCAGTCGGAGCCCCCATATATGGCTTCCTTACAGTGTCTTATATGTATATGTTACATGATTTAACTGCTTTTGCCCGCTGTTAACGCGGCTTGAGAAACTGAAGCCGGGTTTGAATATAATTTAAAGGGTTGATAGGATCTTCATGAACCGTAAACAAAATTGAAATGTCTAAATAAAATGGTGATGAGTAAAAGAAATAGTTGGGCAACTGAGCATAGTATGTAATGTATACAGTGACACAAAGGTCTATCTAGTCTCTAACCTTTTTTTAACATTAACTCTCTTTGGAGATTATCTTTATCCTTTTTATAATCCTTTTTTTAAATTTTAATTGATGAACGTTCTCTTTTCCCATCGTGTAACTTTGGTACCCCTATTTCTAGTGTTATAAAAAATCCAAAATGATCAAAAAGTATCACCTATTATAAGCATTATTTAACCATCACGGTTACATTCTAGTATTCATGAGCTATTAAAATCATTAGAGATGTACAAAAAGCGGTGATAGTTGAAATCAAATCATCAGAGCAAGAAACGTAAAACTTAATTATGTAACTAATAATAAAATAATATTCCTGAAACAGCACCTTATATACAATATACATATACCAGACGTAGCCGTACAAAAACTTTTCTTAAGTGCTGAGCTTATTATTTTCTTCCCCAGAGATTGCCTGCATCATTTTCCAAAGTACATAGACTACTTTATTTGTTTATATTGTTGATGTCACTTTTTTATTGCAAGCTTCTGCTTCCCGGGACACGTGCTATGATCTGACCCCCTCGTGTCTCTCGCCTTGTCAATTAGTATTATAAAGGAGTTGCCGGTTTGTGTCTCTCATGACGTCATCCTAAATGGCCTCGTTTTCATAGAATGTCAGCAGGAGGCCGTCGGTTGTGGTTGGGCGGTTGTCACAGTCGGCGTCGATCTGGGTCACTGTAGTTCTTTGCAGCTGAAGAATCCGATCGCCGTTGCATAGTTTGCAAATGCCTAAATAAAAGAGAGCATCATAACGACAAAGGGTTCATCGATCTTGACACTCTATCTGATAACAGCAGTAGCTACATTGGAAACATCGAACAATTTCCACACCTTCCTTGAATTTAGCATCAAAGTGCACTGAAGGCAAAATTTAATTAATAATTTTTTAAACATATATACCTTCTTTTCAATGCTTAACAGTAACATTTGACCTAATTTAGCCCTTTCGGATATAAACCTTCACAATAGGAGTGATATTGATTAATCAACATCAAAGCTAGTCGTGCTCGTTGACTCCCAATAAATAACTTAATAATATATCAGTGTTTAACAACAGTTCTGACTGAAATAATTTGTGAGATACAGACCTTCGAAATCTGAATGACGTTGTATTTGACCTCTCAGGATCCCTCGAGGCCAAGTCTAATTGTGAGATTGAATTCCCCAGAAATGACTAATGTGACTTATTAGTAGCATATAGCCTAACTCAGGTCCTTTACGAAATACAAGCCTTCAAAAAATCTGAATGACATTGACTTTGACAATTCAAGGTTACTCAACATCAAATCTAATCGTGCCAGTCGACTCTCTATGAATTCCTATTTGTATTTAGCAGTAGCATGGCCTTACTCAGTTCCTTTACGAAATGCGATAGGGTGGCTACACTTTTGAGAAGTACCGTGTTGCCTTACCATATAAGGAAGGTGATGACCTGATAAACGGGTCTTGCGGCTAAAGAAGCCAGAGCCGTGCTCGCTCGCTAGCATGTGGCTCTGATAAGCCAGAATGTATACACGATGCTAAACGGTGGTTATACGTTTGAGAAGTACTCCGTTGCCTTACCGTTTAAGGAAGGTGATATAATGCTAAACGGGTCTAGTGGCAAAAGAAGCCTGAGCCTTGCCCCCGTGGCTCTGGTAAGCAAGAATGTGGCTAGCGTAGATGACCTACCTGTCAGGGTCAACGATGATTCCCGGCCAGAGTGTGTTACTGTTAACATTCGGGAGTCGTAGTCTGGGTGTCCCATCGCCCCATAGAGGCCGAGGTAGGTGGAAGCAGAGGCGTTTCTGTACACACCGCCTAGTCTCCTAGTGTCCTCCTCCTGCAGCAGGACCAGCTCGTGGAAGTTGTTTGCAGTCGTATATCTACCAGTGACGTTCCCACAGAAAGGCATCTCCCCGGAAACTAAATTTCACGATGAATTTTCTATATGTCAAAAATAATGGAGGTGAGCGGCGGGAAGGTGGGCAAAATATTCGAACAATCCCCATATTGTCTACGGGGTTCAGTTTCGAAGCCTCTCCTTAGTACATTGTACACCGTGCGTCAGGGAAAGCGAAGCTGTTTCAGTTTAATCTAGTATTTGCAGGCTATTGATGTTGTTTTTGTTTATTTCTTGTAATATTTCTGTGTGTACATGCATATAAAAGAAGTATTCTTATTTGATTCCCATTGCGCCATGCACATTTTATGTTTTAATATTTTGACACAAACTTCGTTTTAGCCATGTGCATTCCCTTAAAAATTCCACGTATCACTTAATTTTCAAAACTATTGCTCAGCAAAGCACATTGGCAATTACTTGACTGTCGGTATCCTATCACTTTGTCTTGGCAACATCTAAAGCAGTCACTTGTACACACTGTAATATTCTGACCGTATTAATTAAAATTTAAGCAACATACTAATGAATCTTTGAATAGTGATTTTGTTGTTGGAAAATCAATTTTACTGAAAAAAAAACTACGATCGTTAATAGTTTGTGACTGAGTTGCAGTTAGTACCAGTTGTACCATATCCAGAACAATTCGCAAGTCATGTAACAAAATTCGCATTAAATTATATTAGTGATTTGAGATATTTGAGATAACACTTTGAAAGACATCAGCTCCACACATGACAAATACACAGTGTAATAAGAACAGTAGCTGTCGAAAAACAATACACGACATAACTAAAGTTTCTGGAGACAGAATCCCAGGAATACTGATTATATAGATTTGCGTGTAATACCAGAGACCAAGCCAGTGCAATTATCCTTATCACCGATAATTGAGATTCTTCGGGATTCAGAGGATTCTACTATAAAACAGAGCAGGTGAATTTCGCCATTGGTTGTTTATAAAATAGCCATATGCTACATGGGTTCGTTGATACTCATATACCTCATTTACTGTAAATATGTCACGTCGATGTGCTTGCACCTGTTATAAATTTCAGGAACTCACATAGTGTGCATATTTGGGATGGATATCCTACTTTGGTGTGCTGTGATGTACTATGCTGGCAATGATTAAAATAATTATAATAATGAGCATAAATGAGAGAGAGAGAGAAGATCGGAAGAGCACACG
>JAAUYG010112761.1_pt1 | contig 11754 bp, 10 predicted proteins | sample 7278091 | NCBI WGS metagenome assembly JAAUYG01 (sample SAMN14350201, study PRJNA611818) | marine sediment metagenome | isolation source: surface marine sediment (0.6m) | place: French Polynesia: Moorea | collected 2018-08 | reverse complement strand
GTCTATTGGTGGGCCTTTCTCTGAAGGGTGTCTATTGGTGGGCCTTTCTCTGAAGGGTGTCTATTGGTGGGTGTTTCTATGAAGGGTGTCTATTAGTGGGTGTTTCTCAGAAGGGTGTCTATTGGTGGGCGTTCTATGAAGGGTGTCTATTGGTGGGCGTTCAATGAAGGGTGTCTATTGGTGGGCCTTTCTCTGAAGGGTGTCTATTGGTGGGCCTTTCTCTGAAGGGTGTCTGTTGGTGGATGTTTCTTTGAAGGGTGTCTATTGGTGGACATTTCTATGAAGGGTGTCTATTGGTGGGCGTTTCTCTGAAGGGTGTCTGTTGGTGGGTGTTTCTATGAAGGGTGTCTATTGGTGGGCATGTCTATGAAGGGTGTCTATTGGTGGGTGTTTCTATGAAGGGTGTCTGATGGGTGTGTATTGGTGGGAATTTCTCTGAAGCGTGTCTATTGGTGGGTGTTTCTCTAAGGGTGTATATTGGTGGATGTTTTTCTGAAGGGTGTCTATTGCTGGGTGTGGTCATGAAAACTTTTCTTGAATTGTTTTTTCTTCTGTGAGTGGTAACCATGAGAAAAGCTGCAGTCTATACCATTGAGTTTAAATTAACATTCATGTCAGAAAAGTATTAACAGATTCAGATGTGGTGTTAGAACATAACATTACTGTGGTTGTATTTCCTTTGTCAGCATAAAACACTTTTTAAAAAAAAAATGTTACATTTTACTGCTAAGTATGGTAAGTTCACTATTATAGTTTACTCTCAGTGAAAAAGACCCAAACATAAATCGGCAAAATTAAAAGTAAAATGCTTACATGGATTTTGTCCTTCCTGCTTTCCAGGGAGTCCTGGTCCTTGGCCCCATCTGTGATAGCACACAGGGTTGCTTTAGCATCTGTAAGCCACTGGGTGAATTCCTCATGGCTTCCTTGATAATCCCGGTGTTCAGATGCAATGCGTTCACATTTTGCTAGGAAATCCTGGAATGAAAAACACATTATTATTGTACAAAATCATGTTATGGTGTTATCTCTGTAAAACTCCAAAACATCCAGGGTATGTATCAAGTATTTTGGCACTAAATATGCCAAATCCTCTTAAAAGTTTAACAGTCACATGATTCTCAGTCACTCATTTACAAGTTGTTGCTTTGCTTACACCAAAACAAGATAACGCTTCAAAAGATTTTAATGTTGCATAAATTAGCCACAAATGACTAAAATCAGAGCAAAACTACTACGTATCAACAATTCCATAACTTCAGCTGCATATGGTGCAGTGACTGCAGTCAGTATCGTATTACCTGATCACTACAGCCCAGAGGCTTAAGAGAAATGTGAAACCGAACTGTGAAGCCACTGACCTTGACAGCCTGTTGTAGAGCCTTGTATCTGCTGTCAGTCTGGGTAGTGTATGTGTTCACCTTCACATCTCCACTGGCAGCCATCAGAGACTGGCCCAGGTCTCCAAAACTGTCAACCTCACTCTGCTTGTCACCGATCTCGCACTTCAGCTCCTGGACAAAATAAAATTCATTAACATTTGGCGTTGATTACACACAATAGTCTGACAGCCTATACCCATAGCATAAATTTTATACAAAGGTGAGTCACCTATTCAACATGTAGATATCTACCTAGTAAGTATTAAAGTCAAACGATCATAGATAACTCAATATGGCATGTATTACACGTACATGTCAGAAGACCTTTTTCCAGATGCAGGGAAATTGAACCACTGTACACCACTTAGTCCATAATACACCTTCAATTTAAGACTGCATACTGTAAACTTCATCAATGACAAAAGAACTTAACGATTTAGAATGCCATTCTCTGACAGTTGTAACTTGTCACCAGACACCACCGTAAGACCACATTATTATGGCCAATGGGATTGCCTTTCAAGACCAGATGAACATGATTGTTCAACTGTATAATTATTACTTTTCTCTATTATGACAAATGACAAAAGTTATTTCACTGTCTATAACGTATAATTCTGAAGTACACATGGCCTGAGGCTTAATTGCAGCAGCAGTTTCAATCACTCTTAGACTACCTTGATCTTGGAGACCTGTTCTTGCTTCTCCTCCATGGAGGCCTTCAGCTCCACGTCTTTCAGCCTCTGTTCTGTACGATGCAACCAATGCTGCAAGGCCTCATGGGAATCCTCAAACTCCTGCCACTTCTGGAGCACTTTCTGGAGCGAGGATCTCGCATCGGCGACATCCGTTGTCAGGGACTGATGTCTCGACTGAAGCGCAGACAGGTCACGCTTCAGGGCTTCCTGACCAGGAGGAGACGTATTCAGAGCTGTCCGGTTGCAGCTCTCGACTATGCCGCGGAGATTCGAGTCCCATTCCCGGAGCGCCCCCTGTGTATCCTGAATGCTTTCCAGTTTATTCTGGATTGCGAATCGGTCTCCTGACGTGGTATTATTAGCGGTGATTCGCTCGCCAAGAATGCAGAGTTTCTCATCACAGTCTTGGGAAGTGTCATGGTGTGCCTGATGCTCGGCGACATTAGCCTCCAGTGTGTTGAGGAGGTCTGAGCTCGCTGTGCACAGTGATCTATAGCTGTCTGTTAGAGCCTCTAGCTGGGACATAACCCGTGGCTGTGCTGTCTGTGACAGCGACTGGGCTCTCTCAGACAGCGAGTCCAGGACATGCTGGTGTGACATGATATCCTGGTGTAGCACCTGACAGACAGTAAATAATATCTCTATTATAGCCACAGAAACATGATATACATTACTAACTTTTGCCTCATCTTTAAGAGTCAACTACAGTGGTCCCTGTGATTCAAGACCTCTATTATAAGACCAATCATAAGGCAATGACACTTTCCTTACATATTGTATAAGAATAATCCCTCTAATATGCTAAAACCACCTTCAATTTAAGATCACATTTTCTGATTGAGTGGGTGGTCTTATAATGCAGAGACCACTGTTAGTCCACAAGTAGCCAGTATATGCAAAGGGAAATTTGACCATGTTCTTTGCTGAACTAAATTGCTCTAGCAGAACTGTGGACATCTCTACAATATCTGGATCACCACATTCAATTATTAACCAAGTGTCAATAACAGGTAGACATAACTATCATTTGTGCAACCAACATCAAAGACCAACACATACTAAATGAAATGCAACAAATAAGGCTCTGCCTCGATTTTTCTTCAATTTGTTTTTCATTAGTGGGCACTTAAAGTTCACACTCACAATCACGTTCAGCCCTAGAACCCCACCTTATGGCTCTGCAGTTGCATCTTCTTCTCCTGCAGGGTGGCTTTCAGGTCCGAGTCGACCTTGACCTTCGACGTGATCTCTGTCAGCCACTTCTGGAACTGTTCAAAGCTCTCCTCAAAAGAGGAAAGATGGGAGAGGGATACCTCGAGCTCCCGCTGGCTCTCAGACACCTCGTCACTGAATGACTCCCACATCTCACGTACACTCCTGGAAGATTCCACATCACATGAATGTTAGCCACAATGACTATTACTATATATATATATTGATCCTGGGGTAACGAATCAATAACTATTCCTGCAACAGCTAGAAATGCAAACTAACCTTAGCTATTTAGCAGTGGCTTTACATCTTTACTCTTAAGCAAAGAGGCTTTGTAACATAACTTTTTGAACATGTTGCTATTAGTAACATGAGTGAAGCACAATAACATCTATAAATTTTATGGGGTTTTTTTATATTTTGGCATCCATTAATTTTAAAGACATTTAGCTTTATCAAGACTGAGAAACAGTACTTTAACACAGCATGATTCTTTAGGAACATCTTCGTTCCCCTGATGTTTCTGTGCTTCAGCAGCAGCAGTGTACATGTGTATCTATTTACCGCTACGTTATAATGTTCCATTCCAGGTCATGCTGTACAATGGCTGTTGTCCCTACCTGAGTTGTTGGCGTATGATTTCCCTGCCCTCTATGGCAGTGTTGGGGTACAGTCTCTCCCCCAACTCTACTGTGTGGTGTATACGCGGGGACCCCTGGTCCTTCTCTATCAGCAGTTCCTGGTGGCAACAACACAGTAGGGGATGACAGCAACACTGTTACTCTCACAACTTTATCATGATAACTTACTAACACATGCCACTATGATCTAACTATGAGTAACGTCGGACTTTACTTAAAGTTGATGTTACTCTCTTCACGATAAAAACGGCAGAATTTCAATTATTTGTAATTTTTTAAGGCATCCAGCTTGTTAGACAATAGTTCTGTCTGGATAACTGACACTTTCAACTTACAAGAATCTCGAGGTAAACTTGTATTGCGAATATATGTTGAAAGTTTCAATAAACTTTCTATCTATCATTGCTGTCTAGTGCATCCATTTTTACCTGACAATAACGCTAGTTTGAATGGCCAACAGTGAAACCTGTGAATACACGGGAGTGGCAACACATGCTATCAACCCATGTACAGTGGTTCCATTTGTAGTGAGCACTCTCTACAGAAGCCACCAATCTAAAATGTGGCCACCAATTTCTGTCGCGCTACTAAAACTGTAATGCAGTGTCGATTCTCCCTCTCACAAAAGGCCACATCTCATGTTGCAACAATTTCTTAAGAACTAGACTGGCCTTATTAGAGGGGGATTAATGTATTTGTATTCAATAGATGCCACTCCAATGTTTGTAAAATTCAACAAAATAGCAGTAGATTATACGCAATATATTATGCCTGCTCTTGTTAGCACAAATATACAGAACCAACTTAAGCTGATTTCAATATTAAATCATACCAATTTCCTCAGCAATACTAAGACATGCAGTACGCAGCACTATGTTCACTTAGCTATTACATGTACATACCTGTAAACGTGTCTGTCTGTCTTCAATCGCTTGCCTGTCCCCAATATTCTCCGAACAGTGGGCCAGTTTCTTTCTGAGGTCATTGATCCAGTGTAGGCAGTCGCTGTATGTCTTCTCATACTGTTCATGTTCCGTCACAAAATCTTCCCACTTTGACACAGTGTCCTGCACAACAGTTAAGAAATGACAGTCAGCTGGTGCTAAGGGTAGGTGCTAAATATATTACATGACTATACATTTGTATACTCAGACACTTAATGGAAAACTAATCGAAAGTTAGTTGCTCTTATGCCAGGTAACAGGGCCACTGTTGATTCTTCTTAGGCATGCTGCTGGAAATTTATTTTAAAACAAATTTAAATTATAGTTTTATTTTAACGAGGGGCCTATCAAGCAGAGCCTGAGTCCATAGACTAGAATTGACTGATATAAAAAGATTTTATCACCTTTAAATTTTTACAACTGAAAAGCAATGTACATGTACCTAGATCTAGTACATGCAGTAGCACCAGCTGCAGTACGTTTTAATTTGTTTCATTAAATGTACATGTAGGTACCTTGATAGAAGTTTTCAGAGTTTGATATCTTGTATTCAGCTGTGTGGTATAGGCAGCCATTTTGGATTCTCCCATTTCCAATTGTTTGGCTTTGAGATTAATACTCTCAAAGTCCGGCTGTCGACTTGCGATATCTTGTTGCATCGCCTGAAAATATGATACAATCTGATTGACTGGAACTGACGAGGAATTTATTCCCATCAATGAGCAAGAAAATAAGATGTATCAGTAAACATGACAAGGCCAATCAAAGTAATATATTAAATTAAAGTTTTGTATCTTGCATTAACACAACTTACCAGAAGTCTCTCAGCTTTCTCCATGGTTGTATTTCAAATAGCTTAGTCACAATCATTTCATTCTCCTAATGTTGACTATCAATGAGCTAAAGCTTTGATCATGTTGATATTCACCATTAAAACTACTGTACATATGAGACACGAAATTAAATTACTGAAATTGTACTTCGAGTACGAATAAAGATATATTATTATTAAAGGGCCAATAAGACATATTATTAGGTCAATATTTACCAGGTAAGTTATACATGAATTAAATATCCTGGCCTATACCATAACTGTATAACTTCTATTTCTTTGCAAATCAATGCAGTATACATGTTCCTGTACTACATACATGTATGTTTTAAGCCATTGAATATCTGTAAACAAGATGCATAACACATGAAAAAGCAAATTGGGTGCACAATCATTACATCTGTTGTGTGGGTCAGAGTGAATGAAACTTCGAGTTAATACCTCATTGTCTTTCACCATAAGGACACAGCCGATTTGCAGGATTTGTTATGCATGTGCAATGGGCAATAGGTGAGTTAATGTGTCACTCCCTTATTTCGAAACATGGATTCAAATTAGCTAATGACGTAGTAACTAAAAATAATTTACCAGAAATTTTACATATGATAAAACATTGAGTTAGCCAGGTGCATTTATGGTAAATAAACACTTATAATTATAGTTAGTGTTTGTACAAATTATTACCACAAAATAAAATGTTTAATGCTATTAAATCTGCTACCATCTAAATCTGTTTAGCATCATGTCCAAGTATAACGATTGTGGTGCTGTGTGCTTTTTCGCCTTCACATTGCGCCTTGCATACTTAACAATGATTTAACATTATTGCATATATTCAAAGCAAGCATTTATGCCTTTGCCATCTGGAGCTATCATATATATCTTAAGCACTGCATAAAAATTTTGCACAACTTTACATGCTTCTCATATCATGTACCCAGTGTGTGCAAAATTTCTTAGCTGTTGGCATGTAGTAGATACAGCAGGAAATGCAAAGCCATCCTGAAGTTCTGCTGGCTTTGCAAAGTGCTTAAAAGGTTGTTCATCTGCTATATTGTTTTTGTTCTGTCATGGTTAGTGTTCAGCATTATATTTTAAGACACAATCATTTCAAGATATTACAAAGAAACATTACTGTTGCTTTGGGTCAAACAGATACTAATAGCTTCAATCTTCAGAAAATGCAGATAAAAAAGACTTCCGCATTTCTTACCACAAGTAAACAAGGGTTAAAAACGCTTCTTTTTTTTATATAACCGTGTAATTATTCACATAAAGAACACCCAAATTAAACATTGTGCAGTTTAGTGTATTAAAGTGTATTAGATGTGCTGGCTTGTAGTCTTAATATGTACATGTATCTGATTATATATTAAGCCACATCGTGCTCTACGGCCTATTTATCTAACCCTGTAGTTCATCACAGTACGCAGAGTGCGACTGGCAGGTCGGTGCCTGTCGGGGGCACTGTGGGGCAACGTTTGGGGGACCTCCACGCTGTACGATAGCAAACTGTTAAATGCTGTTTGTTTCTCTCGGCTCTCCACCTCTAAGGCCTGTGTTGTAACGGTTGTAAACAATTCAAACAGACTTTACATTTTGGCGGCAAACAATAACACTACGTTATCATGATTATCTTATACACGTAGTAAAGGAAAGTGTCCAGAAGTTGAAGGTTATCCGCGTTACACAGGAAAGTAAAAGCACTTATGCATTATTACATATCACCAAAAGCAGCTCGCAATATGCAAAATGGATAGACAACAGGGCATTACTAAAGGCAACAAGATCAGGGTCTGTAATTATAGAGAGGTGAAACAGGAATTTTCTTGCTAACAGTGCAAGAAATATACAACAGACTGGAAACCAAATAGTATGAGCACCATATCCAGAAAAAGAATTGACACTTTATATTCACTTCAAAGGAACTAAGTTTAATGTAATTTATAAAGTTTTAACTAAAGTTAATTACCTGCATGTATTGTCTCAACCATGCAATATAACACATGAGGCACAAGACACATGGCATGAACAAACCAGAAGCACAACATACTCTTCACAGAGGAAACAGTTAGTGAATGTAATAAACCTGAGAAATTATGGATACAGGCAGTGAGCGCTACGCACAGTAAAATCTGATACACACCTTGAACTTTGACACCTGGTCAGTCTTATCCTGCAGTGTAGACTTCAGTCCATAGTCCTTGACTTTCACTTCCATCTCTCGTAGCCATTTGCCCAGTTCGTCATACAGAGAATCGAAGCTTTCCCAGGATTCCTTCGCCGTTTCCAAGGTCGACTGGGTCTCCTTCAGGTTTCCACAGAAGCGTTCCCAGTCATTTTTCAAGGCATCCAGATCACGTCTGATTTGCTGTTGCCCAGGTGGCGCCGTTTGTGGCAGCGCTTCTTCGGCGAGCCCAACGACATTTTTGATTTTTGAATCCCCGTCTTGGCGAACTGTGGCCAGCTCCTTAAGGTGTTCCAGTCTGTTCTGGATGCCTTGTTTGTCCGTGGAGGGCTCCACGCAGACCTCCAGACGATCCAGAACTGAGCGGAGCCACTCCCGACACTGGCTGTAGCTGTCCTCATATTGCTGGTGGTTGGTCACGATCTGTTTGCACTCTTCCACATGGTCCTAATAGGGAATGGCAAGAACATCATTAGAGCTAGATATATTCAGGCGTATCTAAACTTTTTGCACTCTGACAGAGAAACACATAAAGGGTATTTTTTCATGCTTAGCAAGTCAATGAAATTCAATTATTTTGTGAAACATGGGTCATTAAAGTCAACGTCATGTATATTCGTTGCCTTTGGCAATGGCCTTTTCTCAGACTCAGTTCAACTTGGCAAAATCATCAAATGCTGGCACGTAAATAAATTTTTATTTTTCCAAAGAAGCTTCCATACAAAGTCTATGCAAATATCCTTCTAAAGATAAGAAATACACAATGTCATGTAACGTTAAAACTGACAATTATTTGTTGCTAGTAAAGTAATGCATAGTTAGATAACACATTAAATTACATGTATATTCAAAGTAGAAACTGAAACTGTTGGTGCTGCGTGAGTAACATTCCCATTGGGTTCTAACCTTGACAGTGTCACACACAGTCTTGTACCGTGCTCCGAGCTGTGACAAGTTGGCAGTGACAGTAGGCGAGTCCAAGACCTGTCCTTTGTCACTGACACTGTCAACCAGTGTCTGGTGTGACAGAATCTCCTGACACAAGGCCTGTAGGAAAAAAAACAAACAATTATCTTATAGTAAAACACTGTGACCAAATCACCAAAAACACAGCTCTATGCACAAAACTTTGTTTCAGGTTGATATGAGCCATTTATTACAATTTAATGTTTCAATGTGGTTTTGTATCACTTGAAAAGAGCTTCTGTAAAACCTCTTTCATCTGGATATAAACTTAAAATTCACTAAATCATTATGTCAACCATTGTTTGTATCGAGCTTAAGATCAATTTCAGACTTGAGATGTTTTGGTTTTTATCTAAGTCTGGCAATGAAACTACTTTAAAGGCTCATTAGCCATCATGGCAACCATTATTTGTATCAAGCTTAAGATCAGTTTAGGTCATCAGATTTTTTGCTAGAAGCCAGAAGATTTTATCACAGTGTTACAGTTTTTTACCCTGCAGTGCTGCAACATAGCCTTCTTTTCGGACAGTGTGTTCTTCAACTCGACATCGCAGGTCAGTGCATGCTCCATTTCCTTCAGCCATTTCATAAGGTGATCGTAGTTTTCGCCGTAGGTCTGCCACAAGACCAGCGTGCGGTCAAGACGACGTTGTGCATCCCCCACACCGTCCACGTAGCATTCCCAGCTCTCGCGTAGGGTGCGCAGTTCCTGACGAATGATCTCCCGACCTTCGGGGGAAGTGTTTGGGTAGAGCTTTTCCCCCGCCTCTAAGGCAGCGGTGAAACAGATCTGTCCCTTGTCCTGATTCTCGGACATTTCCTGCAGTATAATGACAGAAGCAGAGCTGAATCAAGATGTGATTGATGCTCAGAAGAGCTTGTTTCAAAAGACTGACATTGTAGAAGTGACCAACTGTCTTGAAAGATCACATACAGACTCAACACAACCTCATTTTACAGAAACTACACTACAAACTTTTATCACGCACCATTTAATTTGAAAGATGTTTTTAAGACAAAAAGAGGTTCTAAACTGTACAATCATTAACTAATACCTATGAGTTGCCTGATAAGTTTCCATGCCTGTGGATACTAAAGTTAATCTTCTGCATCTATTGGACAAATATGTCAGGTAAATGTGTTCGTTTTTTTCATATTTGCTGCCCTACTCAGAAGTCCAATAGACAAATATACTAACAGTTCTCTGATCATGACAATGCCACACTAAGGACCATAATTGTGGAAATTAATAACATTGCTTAAGAGTAAAGGTCACTTTTTTTCCTTTTTCAGTCAACTGATACGGTAACCTTTATTGAGAGGCCTTTTGTTCAAAATTAAGAACTGAACACTGCAAAATAAGACATCTTCAAAGTTGGTTCATCCATGCACAGCATCATTGCCGCTGCTATGTACTGCAATGTACTGGGAATCCTGAGATGACCTTGCAGACACTTACATTGAGCTGTTGGAACCTCCCCTCCAGCACCTCTCTCTCCCCCGCAGTGCTGGCACATTCGTCCAGTTTGTTGGTAGCGTACCCCAGCCAGTCTGTGGCCTGTCTGTGGGATGCCAGGTACGCCTCATGTTCCTGTACATGCTGCTGCTGGCGGCTCAACTGGTCCTTGAAAAAGCAAACGACAAAATTAATACATCCATCAGTACTATTATGTAGTAACAGTGTACACTATTTACCTCTGAATACATGTAATCAAAAATTCTTGGAATGGTTATCAAATTATTGTGTCTAGGTAATCAAACAGGTAAAATAGAGTTTGATACTTCCCAACAGTTGCCAATACCAAACAACATTATATGAACTAACCAAAATAAATCATTCAATTTGATGATTGGATGTTGAACACACAAATATCTTAAAAGATCGACTTCCAAAATAGTACATTTGCTCATTTGTCTTTGACCTAAATATCAAAGCTAAGTTCAACTTGTTGATGGTCTTGCAGGAGATCACAGAACGATGTTTAGGACCAGTGGTAGACTAAAGTCTAGGTTGCCTACCTTCACTGACTGAGCCAAGGCCTTATATCTTGAATTAAGCTGTTGGGCCGCGGTAGCAACATGCGAATCGACAGCGTTCTTCGCTATGTCTTCTGCCTGTCTCACCATGTTCTCCATGTTGGGTTTATGTGCAGTTATGTCGGCATCAATAGTCTGCAGACAGCACAAATTAATGTCATTCTTTAGCACATGTTAATTTTTCCAGCTGCTCTAGACATACTATTTGCAGCTTTTAGTTTGGATGACTTGGTGAGATGATCTGTGCAACATGAAGCAAATCTTTTCTATTTGTAATAAACAATGTGGCTTGATTTAAATTATCTTCTTCAGAATACTATAGCAATGAAGAATCGTGACTATAGTTGCCACCTACAGTACTACCTCATTTGACCATCTTTACCATGGCAGACTGGCAAGGTGGCGATATCAACTAGTACACAATACATGTATTACAAGCATATTTTCTAATCTTAAGCTCACTGTCAAACAACCGATCTAAAAAGACCAGAATACAATGTCGATTTGTTCTATGTAAATTTGCCTCATATCATGCAAGGTGCTGTGAAACCTAGATGGAACAATGAGGCTTTGCTGTTGCTGTGCAAGCTTGATTTAAATATCACCCCAAGAATTAAGATCACTCTTAGATTGACATACCAGTGCTATACTGTTTTAGATTAAGACCACCTCAGTATTAAGATGAGCTTGGCTTCAAACATTGGCGGTCTTAATTCTGAGGTTCCACTGTAGTAAGCTAAAAACAACGACGAAGCTTGCTAAATTTGTCATGTTGGTGATACATGTGACACACTTATACTTACAAGGAAGGCATCTAGCTGTTTCTGTTTGCTTGCCCAGTCTGGTCTCAACCC
>JAAUYG010069753.1_pt1 | contig 11754 bp, 11 predicted proteins | sample 7278091 | NCBI WGS metagenome assembly JAAUYG01 (sample SAMN14350201, study PRJNA611818) | marine sediment metagenome | isolation source: surface marine sediment (0.6m) | place: French Polynesia: Moorea | collected 2018-08 | reverse complement strand
TTTGGTGTTGATGTGCCGTTAAACTTCGATGTCACTCACTTAACAACGGCCCACGTTGTTTTATCATAGTCCTTTTTCTCTAGTCCGAGTTGTACTAGTGAGTGTGCGTTTTTTTTTTTTTTTTTTTTGGCGGGGGTTGCCTGATATCCCGGTCCTACTGTTATGGCATTACCCACGGTGATCAGATGTTATATGAGCGAATTTGCACTCTATATGTCTCTTTTAGATAAGATAACTTGTTAGCAACCACCAGGGTTGGATTTCACAAATCATACAACACACAAAACAAAATACTTATAAATTGTACATCAACGCATTATGCGGTGACACTGTAAATACATCCCTAGTAAAATACGCGGTATAATTGTACAATAGTGCATATTAAAGTAGTCTCCATGACACATTTGCACAAATATATCACAGATCATAAATATCACTGGCAGTTCTTCAGACACCACGGAATAAAAGAGTTGCCATAACGACTAGTTCTTACTGTGGGCGGTGCATAGCTATGTGTTGCACGGCCTAATTTTTTATGTTATTAATTCGCACCTTACACGTGTATATTTGCCAGATTGCATTCAGTCTGGTCTGGGGCCATTTCATCTCACTCCTTTATCACCACACTCGAGCATTATTTACTCATGTCTGTGCCGTCATGCCCACTCAACCGATTTCTGACTGGTGCGTTATCATGCACAGGGCGTTTACAGTCATATTTGAACAATTATGCTCGTATATATAGTGTACATGTATATCGCCAGCACGATTTATAATTATGAAACTTTCATGCAACATAGAGGCAACTCACTCATCCTTTGGAAAACGAAGCTCCTCACTGTTCTGAAAATATCTGATTTTCTTTTTTACTCAGTGAGTTCACAGGAGCCTGTCATGATGATGCAAAGACTGGAGAAAATACAGCTGACTCACCCACAGACCAGTGTTATGTATTCAACGAATGCCACAGACTGCCTTGCTATGTGTCAGTCTCAGTACACGTGGTGTTTCGCCATCAGTCATCGGGAAAGTGATAACCTGTGTCACCTGCTGGGGGGTGGACTGGAAGACCTTGACATTCGTCTCACTGTGGACACTGCCTGGACTACTCTGGCCACTTACCTCAAAGGTAAGCGGTCATTAAAGAAGCCTGGGTAAACGTTCACTTCTAGTTACTTACTACGCTTAAGCTTAATAACTGCAGGTGTAGTGAAAGCCGCAGCAGTAGCAGGGAATTCGTACAGTGGTAGTAGTATCAGCAGCAGCAACAGGAGCAGTAGTAGTAATGGTGGTGGTAGGGGTAGCAGCAGCTCCGGTAGTAGTAGTAATAGTAGTAGTAGTAGTAGTAGTAGTAGTAGTAGTAGTAGTAGTAGTAGTAGTAGCAGCTGTAGCAGTAGCCGTGGTAGTTGTGGTAGTGGCAGAAGCAGCAGTAACAGCAGTTCTAGTCTTCAGCAGCGGTCTTCAGCAGCATTAGTAGCAGTGTTAGTAGTAACAAGAATAACAGCAGCAATAGTAGTAGTAGTAGTAGTAGTAGTAGTAGTAGTAGTAGTAGTAGTAGTAGTAGTAGTAATAGTAGTAGTAGTAGTAGTAGTAGTAGCAGTAGTAGTAGTAGTAATAATAGTACCGGTAGTAGTAATAGAAGTAGTGGTAGCAACAGTAGTAGTAGGAGTAGTAGGAGTAGTAGTAGTAGTAGTAGTAGTAGTAGTAGTAGTAGTAGTAGTAGCAGCAGCAGTATTAGTCACAGCAGTATATAATATTATTGTGTCAAATTATAATTTAAAGTTTTATCCCTATTGACTAGGTGGATGTTAAACCAAAGAAAGTGGCACCTCCTGTGGTTTCTAAAAAGCCCACACATGTGAAGAAATCCCTGAAGCCCACAGACGTGACAGAACCAGAGTCCAGGAGAACAACAGATGACAGTGGCAAGGCAGACATCCTTGGCAAGGTACATGTAGATCTGGATGTGAGGTGGGGGCATACAGGTACAGGTAATCAACGGAGCTGTTAAAAATACTTGAGTCAATATAATTATTAAGTAAAATCCTCAGCCATTCAAATACACAGAATTGTGTAGTGGTAAAAGTGATTAATGGTAGAAGTAGTAGTAGTAGCAGCAGCGGCAGTAGTAGTAGTAGTAGTAGTAGTAGTAGTAGTAGTAGTAGCAGCAATAGTAGTAGTGGTTTAGTATTCAGTTTTGTATGTAGTGTAATAAATTATTATCGTTAAAACATTTTGTAACAGGAGGTGGGTGCTATAGACCCCACTAAGCTACTACCTGGGGCCAGGCCGCCTCGCCGACCACAGCCTCAGCAAATCAACAATCATCAAAATCCAGACACCGACAGGACTGATGATAGGATAGAAAATGTGACATCACAGGAAGTGACATCACAGGAAGAAACCTCCCAGAACAATGCAAGATCTGTCGGCCAGTTGAAGGTTTGTAAATCCATCTTTGTAGCTCTTTCTTATCACATACACACATACATACATGCATGCATCTGCTATGCTAAAGATTGTGGCATCTTTTGTTACATCTTTGTGTAGGTTAACTCTAAAAACAAAAGAAGAAATGTTGTTGCTAAGGGCAGTACTTCTACATGTACAGAGGTTCCTCTATATTTTGAGACCGCCCATGGGGCCATGAAAACTGACCTTATAGGCAGTTAACATATTAATTATCCTATGTTGGCATATTGTGCTGATGTCACTGCATTTATTATACAGCCACTGTTTATGTTACATGGATATTTTTTTCCATATATATTGTGCAGAAAATTCTGAATAGAGGCATTATACAGCAGGGAACGGCTTACAGGAATAGTAAATACTTTGTCTATATTCAGCTGCTCTAGACAAGTCCCACAAATGCGATTTTTCCATCGCCAGGCCTTGACAACTGTATTTAAAATCACATATTCCCAGCTCAGGCAATGAATAAGGCTGACTTTAGCTGTTAACATGGGTAAATCTGTGACAGTGATGTTCAGAATACAAATTTTGCTGTTTCCAGTTTGCTTGAGGTTCTATAGTAAGCCATGGTTCTATTGCCAAGGCCCCTTCAAATAGGTACTTATGAGAGACGTGGCTGGTCAGGCTGTCTGTATTAAGTTTATATATATATCAAGTGTGATATGTGTAATATAATATAGCGTAACATGTGATATTTACTACTATAATTACCATTGACATTCAACTATGTTCTCTTCAGAAGCGCATAGCTATTGACCCGTCAAGGTTAATACCAGGTGCGGCCCCTCCTGTGGCGTCCCATGACGACACGGCGACATTTGAAGAGCCAGTACGAACCGCTGGCTTGAGCAGTGCCACAAAGGTGGGTGGCTGGGCATGGAGACAGTTTGTCATGTAGAGATAGCTGACAGGGGTTATATTGTATCTTGGCCACAATAAAAAGGTTAAAAGTTGTTTGTAAACTTGTTTGGGACTAATTTTAATAAATTATGTTACAGGATACCCAAAGCACAAAACAGGGTTGACCTTACAAGCCTTGTTACAGTTTAAGTCTGAGACATAATTTTGTTGTGTTATCATTGTTATGATAGATTTGATTGTGTCCAGTTTTCTGTAACAGCCAGCCTCACAGACTTTAGTACCGGGTAGTAACATACTTTTGTGCTTGCAATAACAAATATTTACATGCAGACTGACAAAAATTACTACATACATGTAGTAGGTACATGTATGTTCTGTATGTGTATGTAAGTCTTAATTTAGGGAGTTTGTGCTTTTTTTCAGGGTCGTGCCAAGGTCAGTAATAGAAGACGGCCGCCAAGTCGAAAGCAGCGTCAGGAACAACCCGTCACAGTTGCTGAGGAAGATATTTTCGGGGTAAAGAACACTCCAAGTGTCCGTGCAGAGTCAAAACAGGAAGTGCAGCATGGAACAGTGCTGCCACCTGTTACTACAAGGGATGAACTTCCACCCAGAGAGAACACTGCTCAAAGTTTCAGTTCAAAGAAAGGCCCAGGTAAACGGGAGTTAGAGACAGATGACATCTTTGACAGTGCTGATTTGGGTTTCGGGTTCAAACCTGAACCGCCCCCACTGGTATCTCCTGGTGATAGTTTAGGAGCTGAGATTGAAGAAAGACCAAACCGTGCTGTGTCAGACATGTTTGGGGAAGATGAGGAAGAAGATGATTTGTTTGGCAGTGCAGGAAGAACTAGGAAAGCAACGCCGACATTAACCAAAACCGACCCAGCGTCTGTGTTGGATGGTAAAGCGACAACTAAACGCACATTGGACCTGTTTCGGGATGATGGGGAGGAGGATATATTTGGGGAGAGCAGAAGAAGCAACATCACCTCAAATAAAAGTGAAAAACTGACGTCTGCCAACTCTAAAAACAGTGTTCCCAATGTGGAAAAGGAAACTCGGGCATCAGAGAAGTTGGCCAGTACAGACTTACCTGCAGAGGTGGCTCCATCTACTGATGTCAATGAGAACCATCCTGTGCCCTCCAATAAACAATCTGGCGATATTTTCTCCACCCCTTTTGAGGATTCTGCGGAGGATGACATATTTGCCACTCCGTGGTCATCGCGCGTGGATTCGGTGAAGCGGAACCCGCCATCTAAACCTTTGCCGGCAACAGTAGCTGAAGATGAGGACATATTTGGTACAGCAACTAAACCCTCATTGGGTCCAACCCTTCCCAGAAGTACTCAGCCATCTAGGCCAACGCCATCTCCTCCGAAATCCGATCTGTTTGGTGATGATGATGACTTATTTGGTTCAAAACCTCAGGAAAAGAAAAACCCAGTGAAAGCAGACCCATTGTTTGGAAGAGGAGAAGAGGAGGAGGAGGAGGAAGAGGACCTGTTTGGGTCCAGTACTGCCTCTAGTAAGTTACCTACAAGTTTGAAAGTACTTATAATTGAACACCATGGTGTAAACTGCACATAAATTTGCATATTTAAGCAGCTGGTATCTTCAATACAATGTTTCCTAAATTAATGTTATTTGCCTTGGTTCTAGATGTACATGTAGTCCATATCTGGCCTTGCATAGCTACTAGGTACATGAAAAACAGATACTTTACCTTCCTTATCTGGGATATGCTGTAATGTTATGTATATTTTTTTTTCAAATAATCCTAGGGGGTCCTTTATGTGCCCAGACAACTCCCTACATGTCCTCAGGCTTAAATATTGACCATGTGATTACACATACAGTGACAAGGTACATGTAGCAAGTAGATCATAGGCAATCCAAGTTGTAACTGTGCCCGATGTTGCTCTAATAGCTTCAGTGATCTGGTGGGAGCGGGTCTGTAGGTGCCACTGAGCCGTACCCTGTATGAGTTGAGATGTTAACCTGCTAACCCCTGTTACAGCATGGTGACCCACACATTATATGATCTATTCACACGTTATATGATCTATTCCTATCTCCAGGTTCAGCAAGGAGTTCCAGCAAGGGAAGCAAAACCCAGCTCATCTCCGACACAGCAGATGCCAGTCAGGTAACAGCATATGTAGAGCTATCATGGAGGTCAAACTCACTATCCGAGTAGCTGTTATGGATCTTTCATTCTTTTAATCTTTTAATGGTTCAGTATGTTGCCTCACTTTCTCAGCTGGTATCAAGAAACAGTAGTAATGGTTGCTTGTGTGACACAAGGGTCCTGAGAAAACTAGTTAGGGGTAGGGGACAGTAAGTCATTGCCAGTGGACACAGACCCTTGTAGTATATCTGATGCATTAAACCCAGACCTTAATGTGCGCTTGAACTTGACGTTTTATTTTTCTAGTGTAACATGTTTCACTTTGACACAGTTCCTTGATTATCTGTCAATCACTGGAAAATGGCAAAGATTTTTTTTTTTTGACAGTTTCTTACATGTACGCACTTTAAAAGTGGTGAACATGCTGTGCGTTTGTCACTTTGAACCGATTGAATGTTGACCTTGCCCTATGGTACCCCCTGTCCAGGTTACACCCCCGGCAGTGACCGCTACCCCTTCATCTACTGTGCCAGGCTCAGACGATATCTTCCATGATGACACAGACATATTCGCTGACCTGCCTCCCAAGAAAACCAAGGCTAAAACCCCAAAAGCCAAGGCACCTAAAGCAAGTCTGTTTGATGATGATGTGGGTGAGTTACATGTACATGTACAGCAGTGGTCATTGTGATGATTTTGAGCTCCTTTCTCCATTTCTGTTAAAGGATATCAGACTGATAGACGTGAGCTTGTTGACATACCTGACAGCAGGTGGAAAGAATTGGCTTTGCAGCTAGCTCTCCTTAGCTATAATGATCGAAGAAAATTTTTGTCATTTGTTCTTCCAGACACCTTCTACATGAACAAATACGAAGGGTGGAAAACATTTTATGCCTATCCACCAGTGTGTGGTCATAACTTTTTTTCAGGTCCAAACAATGTCTTTAGCAGTCTTGCCACACAGTCAGTCATGCTGTAGACATTTTGGACTTCCCTTCACACATTTTTCTCTAACTAAATGCAACTAGTAATTGTCATTATCATGTATCACTTTACAAAGTGTCCTGGAGAAAAATTGCCATACTGTAATATAGTCATGTGATATACATCTATGGTCATTTATTAAGTCCTATATGAAGTAAAAGTGTTGGGACTGGTCTCAAGGATCTGATTTGATTTAAGGCTGATCTGATTGTATCAATGTTTACAATAACACGTTTAAATATTTTTGATTTTAGATGACATCTTCAAGGATCTGTCCCCAGCGAGTTCTGCTAAATCCAAGACCCCGCGGTCACAAGTCAAGCCTAAGAAACGTGACGCCGCTTCTGTCGCTGCAGCCACTGCCAGCATATTCGACGAGGATGCTCCAAGTATATTTGACGACCCTCTCCAGGCAACTAAATCCTAAGGGAAAGCCCAAACACTATGGTTTGGATATTTTACTCTGTTGCATCAGCATTGCTGTGATTGTACTGATCCGTGTATGTACATGTAACATCTGTTACAGTAACCATGGTAACAGTGTTACTATTGTGATAGCTAATACGTGTAAGTGTTGCCAGGGCAACCAAGCCGATTACAGGGTATGTTGGTAATTAATGCTTTGAGGCTGTTGAGAAATATTCCACAAAGCCCAGGTTCTTCACAACAATACTCTTCATGTTGAGAAATGACTGGTTACGAAGTGTGTGTTCTGCTTAAGATCAATTTTGAACTGAAGCTTGTTGTTGAGAAACTCACAGATCTTACTACTGTTGCCTTATATTTCATTCCTAATTTCATCACTAGTACAGGAAAATACATTATAACTGGACAAATGTTAACACATTCCTAGTACAGAGAGAGTAGAACAGTGGTACACATGTCATTAACTTCTAAGTATGTGACCGTTTTTTTCCAAACACTGGCTATCCCCCCAGTGACCAGTTACTAGGAGCTCTCATGAACAATGACTGAAAACCAAATCGGGCAAAAAAAAAGAAGTAATTTCATTCCCTGCTTGTGTTTAAAAGAACCATCACAATCATGTATATGCACAAGATCCAAGCTGATTATTCTGATATGTTATAATGCCCCAAGTACATGTAAGCTCAGCCGGTAAATATATGCATTTAGACATTCTGGACTCTACAAGGTTTACATTCCATCACATTAAAGTGGAAATTCTCTACATTGTCCATACATGGGTATAGAATATAGATGTTATTTCGGTCTAAGTCATTCAGTCATGTTAGGTGACATGAAAATTGTCTAAAGATATGACATCATCACTCCTGGAGAAGGCCAGAGATGGATGAGAGGTCAGGAACAGCTACCAATTCTATCTCAGCAATGGTTAAACTTACTGTGACGTTCAAATTCCTGCATGTAAGACATCACCATGGAACTTGACAGTGTGTGGTATAAGTGTGTTGCTCGTTTATTGCCAGTACAAGCCTTCCCTTTTACTGCATGCAGCGTTCATACATGGAACAGAAATGTGATGGCTGACTTTGCCAGCAGCTTCCGTAGTGAAAGCAGTAGAGGCGCTGGCCGTGTGTGCTGTATATGACATTTCGATGCTCTTCTTTAATGGAAAAGGCCCGGGTTCAAATTGTAACAGGGGTTCCATTTTCGCTGAAAAACAAAACACAGTCAAGTTTTTGTGACAGTCTTGTGTGGAGAATGAACCGTTACATTATTCTTGTATCTTCTGAGTATATGTTCTTGTCTGGATGACATGCATGTCCCCCATTCACTGTCTTAAGTTTGTTTGTGACAGATGCTGAATGAATTGGTTCTTAAGAAATAGATGTATTGACATTCCCTGATCAGACTGTTGGCATTTGCTCATGTTGCTGCAGAATGTCATAGTTTGTCGTCTTCCATGTAAAGCCCCAAGTTGTTATGTTCTGGTGAATTGGAATATTTGGTTTGTCTAGTTGATCGGGTGGCAGGACATTCCGGCATGAGATCAATGGATCACAAACTTGAATCCAGCCTGGAGCACTTTTCCGTCATACATCCAGAAAAAGAGCCCAACACACACGCCTTCTGAAATGAATGTTTTGTCATGTTGCAACATACATGTAAATCATTTGTTTTAATTTACTAGCATAATAGTGGCAACTACTGAAGCTCAATGAACTGGTATTTGAATATGTAAAATTAAAACTATAAAAATATGTTATTACAAATATGTTATTCTGTATACCCCCAGCCATGGTATACATGTAACTTATAATATTGCATCCATTACATGTATGAGAACTGAGAAGACTTAGCATATACAGATTCCTATCTGTCATACATTTGTATTCACGTTGGTGCTTGTGAAGCATACTGATTTTAATCGGATTTAATATGTGCTATGCTTAACAATTTTTTGTGTGATTGGGGTACGCACCCTGATACGCAGGTGTTTTGTTTGGTGTAAAATCATTCTGGTACCCATTGTAGTTCTGCCATGCAAGACATCACTGTAGATCGATATAACATGTACCCTGTCATCTGAAGGGAGGAACATTTTGTTTGAATTAGAACATTTTGTTTGAATTGGTCGCTTCAGAGCTGGAATTCCCAAAAATACAGGAGTGTAAGCCTTTGCCTTAAGTCAGCAATTCAGGCATTGAGATTGCTTAAAGAATAGGATTTGAGTGGTCCTAAGAACTCCTTTTCTGGTACCGGTCCAGCCCAAAACTGATCTTTAGCTTGTAAAATAGAATGTTTTTCATGTTTAACTTAGTAATTAGTAAAGTTAAATCCATTTGTTGATTTAAGGCTTGTCTAGAAAGCAGTCCCTAGTCTTATTATAATGCAAGAATGTTACAAAGTCTGCCCCATGTACCCACATAGCCATGTTCACTTGCATTTACATGTGTATCACTTACAAACTCTTGTCAATGTTATTATAACAATGATAATATTGATTACTGGTATGTACCAAAGTGTACTTGTCATGCACATGCACATTTATTAATAGGCTTGCTTAAATTAGGTAAAATGGAGACAGTCAGGAAGTATACTACATATATGGTCACTCAGTAATTTTACCAGATTGCAGCTGTTTCTCATTGGAAAATTAGAATATTACTTCATTAAGCAATAATTCTGCCTTGCCTTGCTCCCAAGCAGCAGCCACCAGACGTCACCACTGGTAGTGATTACCACATGTTGGTAATTAGTGACGCTGTGAGAGGTACAATGCACATGTACTTGCAGAAGCAGAGATAATGACTTGAAAGTAGGGATAACCACCCAAAGGGACTGGAGTAAAGGAATAGCAAAGATATCTGGCTATCTCAGGAAGTAAGTAGTGCGCGTGACAAAATTCCCGAGGTTGCAGGAGACAGCTTAAACAACAGGTGGTCTATATAAACCCTGACCGCAAATTGACCATTGTGGTCCCTGGAAGGTAGCAACATCAGGTTTTTGGCTCCATGAAAAAATGGATTGCTCAGTTTATCATAAACACATGATAAATGAGAGAATGATTTGGTATCAAAAGAGAACAAATGGTTAAAAAAAACCAACAGAATTACTGTATACTGGTAACGCTGTTAACTACTGGTGGTATCTCATGGGTTACAATTACTGTTACTCAGTAAGGGTACTGAATACATTGTACACATGTAGTATGTTTCTGACTGTTCTGAGTGTGTATGTTCGAACTGCACTATACATGTATAGCCGATTGAACATTAATTACTTGTTATGTTTGCGTTATGTATGCTAGCTCCAGTGATAATATTCAAGTGCGAGGTTGGATATCCATGTAAGAGGGACCCAGAAGTGCCTTAGGAATGTGCTTAATGTCATTGAGTGCTTTTTGATGTGAGGCCAGCAATTTAGTGACTATGAATGCCACGTTGATGTCAATCCTGTGTGTAACCACATTATTATGGTTTGTGATGATGTACATGGTGGTTTTAGTGCCTACAATTATATATTTAAGTTAACAAGAAATATTATTCACTTATATTTCGTGTTTGTTTCTTCTGTACACCATATGCAAGAAAGATGCCCATGTCTATACACAGCCTTTACGTGAAACTGATCATCTTCAGGTAATCGGGTTTCTTTCTGACAAGCTTTGCATGATAGGGATCCCAGTAGTTCACACCCTGCATTTGTCTATTGGTGTAATCCTGTGGTATAAAATATAAGGGCTATCCCATTCAGAAGTATGGGGGGACCTGAAAATACCCCCACACACACACACACAGTACATATTTCAATTAATTATAATCCAGTAGTAGTTGATATTTCCATTCTTTTCGCAATACAGTATGTGCTGTCATGCATTGTTCTGCACACACACCTCAGTCTTAGTTATTACAATTCTTTTTGTATGCCCCTCCTCCCACAACATGGTTTTTAGCTCAGTTACATGTACAACTGTAGTTGAGGTCCTGGTATTGGCCATTCTAGCTTACCAGAGCCATATGCGAGCATGCATAAAGCTCTGGTTTAATTGGCTACAAGATTCATTTAGCATTACGTATAACCACCCGTTGCCTATATACATTAATACTGTAAAACGCTCTGAAAAGTCCCGGATTTTACTCATTGAAAGCAGCCGAGGTATAAAGACTACTAGATGGCCATTGGTTCTATGACTACAGGACTACAGCTAAACAGGGGTATGATTGGTTCCGGCTGGCTGTCCCGAACGACCTCCAATTGGTTGAGACAAGTTACTTAACACAACTTTGAGCTACTTTGACTGCTACTGCAAGCACATGTACTTCCAATGGGAGCAGTAGCTGTGCTTATAAGACAATGGTGAGGAGTTTGCTGTCATTATCGGGCATCCAGCTGTCAAATGATTATCTCTGAAACTGTTGGGCTGTTTTACTTCACATTTTACATGTGGGTTGCCCTAGTTAATCTACCTAGACGATTTTTGAATAAAAAATATTTCATTTTTAGCTCTGCTTGACTCTGTCAGCAGAGGTCATAGTATTGGGTGCTTGGTCCGTCGTCCGTCCGTCCATCAGTCCGTTTGTGGCGCAGTTATCTCGGAACGTAATGCGCAAATTTCTTTTTTTTTCTTTCCCCTGGACGATATGCCCGGACATAGCGTTTGCCGTTTTTGGAAATTGGTTTTTTTTTTATTTTTTACGATTTTTTTTTTGTTTTTTCGTTTTCTTTAACATGGGACCCTATGGGAGTGAAAATTTCAAAACGCTACTCCTACAAATCTCAGCCGAAAGCTTTCATACTTTTCCTGAATTTTCTTCCCAATGGTCCTCACAAAACTACGTTTGGGATTTTTGAAATTTTGAACATTGAAATTTTAA
>JAAUYG010036714.1_pt1 | contig 11754 bp, 10 predicted proteins | sample 7278091 | NCBI WGS metagenome assembly JAAUYG01 (sample SAMN14350201, study PRJNA611818) | marine sediment metagenome | isolation source: surface marine sediment (0.6m) | place: French Polynesia: Moorea | collected 2018-08 | reverse complement strand
TACTGTAAAACCCCAAAATTTCGCGTGCCCTTTATTTCGCGTAATTCGCGAGTGTGCTTCAGTCGCGAAAATTTAAGGCCGCGAATACAGTCAAGCCTTGTTATAGCGCGGTCGTTGGGAGTCATACATGGCGGACCACGCGATATGAATGGCACTTTATAGCTCTGTTGATCATCGGGGGGGCTGGGTTAGGGCCTGACGGCGGCTTCCATCCGACACAACAACGATCCTCGAAAGCCCGCGAAATAACCAGCTGACGGCGGCAAGTGTTGAAGCGACTCTGTACGCCCGCGCATTATCATTAATTTTGTTCAGTAATCGTTATAAAACAAAACAAAAAGCTCCATAAAATAATTTATACACACCCCAGAATCAATATATCCAGTAAACAGGGAAAAAACTGCCTATATCCTGTATCACATGTGTGAGAAAGTCCGTATTCAAGCACATGTAAACAACTACTTGTCAAAATGGCCGACATGCACCTCTGAATCACATGGTTTGATCCCTATCGTATGGTGGCTAAAAGAGGTCATCGTAAAAAGCAACTTTTATTATTTCTTTCTTAATTTATTTTAAGAAAAAAAAATGTCTGATTTTTCTGAGACATTTCTTGGCACTGTTTCTTCTTCATTCTTCGTTTAATACACCTTTATCAGCTCCGAGTGATGAGATTGATGCATGGTTCGGTGATGTGATCGAAAATCATGGGTTGTTTTGTCTTCCGTAGCTGAAATCTGCTTAAGTTTGGTAAAAAGCACCTTTGACCTCCCGCTGTGAAACTGGCCTTTGAACAGTGTGTCAGGGCGGCATGGGTTCAGTTTCTCTGTCTTTTGTTTTAACTGGAGGAGGGGGGTATCAAAGATGGACAGTGCTAAGGCCTAATTAGCTTGTGTCACGCCGGGCGTCAACAATCACAACACCTTTTACTTTGTTACCGCTGGGTGATGGCCACAGGCGGAGCCATTTGCGGGGGTTGTCTTATGTATTACAGTGGCCGTTTCGCAGTCGGTGGGACTATCTGCGGTGTATCTGCGAGCGTCTTTTGATATTGCAGACGATTGACAGATGTTACGTAAAATTCGGGAGCCAAGGTGTGACTGCGTTATATCCGATTCCGCGGACTAACGAGGCGCGTTATAACGAGGCTCGACTGTATTGCCTTTCTGGATCTAAAGCTGTTATTTGTGATTTTCCATTTACAGCAACTTTGGAGATGTTGAAACTCAAACACTGAGGAATTTTATGTTGAAAATTAATTTTCCATAATGCCATGTGAAGAAATGAAAAATTTCAATTACCTCAAAAAGTAGTGATTGTAGAGTGAAATGGAAAAAAAAGAAACAAGATACAATCCAGTACTGATTGCATAAATAATATATAGTACTGTACATGCAGCCCATAAAATACTTTGGGAAATTTTGAAAATTTGAGTTAGAAAAAGTTTAGTTACAATTTAAATTTATCATTATAGTACCCATGTGAGGAATGAAAAACCTGAACTAGATGTTTCTGGGAAAGAAGTGATCAGCAAGCAAAATGGATGCGTGAACAGCAAGTAAAGAGTTTGCATGAGGGGTAGTTTGGTCTTGGTTATGTCAAGGCCACTTTGAAGTCATTTGGTGCATTTCTTGAAAATTACCCTATCACCAAGAAACTGTTAAACTGCAAAACAGGTGCTGTGCATACAATTTATGTGGGATACTGTAGACCATTAAATCTTTCAAGGTGATTTAGAGCTTGGGGTCACTATTAAAGCCGTATTCCATTCTCTGGTTGGTTTTTACTTAGCCTGTTTTTCAACTTGTATTTTCAACTTGTATTAATCTGTTTTGGACTTTTGGTACTGTACCATACACTGGGACTAAATGAGTGTGCTGCAAACTATTGATCTCTCTAGGTCATTTTAGGGTCATCTGATGCATTTGTTTTATAGGCAATATAGCTCAACAATTTTTGATTGCACATTGGATGAAAATTTCATCCTTTTGATGTACATAGAGTATCAGGTACTTTTGACTTTAAAGCTATCAAGGTGATTTCATACATTGCTGAAAATTTGGCTTTTAACAGAGAACCCTACTGACTGTAGAGCAAAAATTATGACAGTGTGAGCCTCAGCAGTATGTATGCACTGTATATGGAATTTGTGTGATCTTAGGCATCTCAATGTAATTTTGAGTTATTCAGTACATATGAAAGTGTACATATGAAAGTTGCAATTTTCAAGAGGCATGTCGAGGCCTATGGGCCTCTTTTTGTAAAAAGAGTGGATCCTCTGATCTTATCCAGTATGTAACATGTAATACTACATGTAGTACCGTTTACTTGCTTTTAGGAGAGAGCAGAGCTACAAAGCCTTTTGGATGTAAGTATTCAAATAAATGTGTTCAATTTGGTGGTGGCTGGGCTGTATATATTTCTGTGTAGTACTATATTTATATTTTCTTAACGGGCATATAACTTTTTTCTGTAGTTTTTTTTTTCTGTAGGCAGAGAGCAAGAGGGCTGTTCTGGAAAAATGGACAGGAACACCACATGACATCATGAATCTGGGGAAAATGCCCAAGAAATTCCTGGATTTTTTTTCAGGGACTCAGTGCAATTTCTTCTCCTGTGGCATTAAATGCGCAAAGTTGAAAAAATTACTCCATGTGCTGGTATGTTATTTGGGATTAAATCTTTTTCCTGTATAAAAATATTTCATTTTCAACTTTTATTGAAGCTTTTCTGTTTGGTGTTTGTAATATTTCTTGTATTGTATGGCTATTGTTTACAGCTTTCTGCATTGCTTCCAAAAATTGAGCTTTATTAACTGTGCCAGGTCTTTGTGATATTTCGCTTGCTTCATGTATACCGGTAGTGCAGAAGTTTTCATTTTGTTCTCTGATTTCTTGCCTTATGTTCAGATGTTTATCACGTTAATACCAAAGATATACAGTCTTTTGGCTATCTGTGGACTCAGCAGCACAGTGGTTATATGTAACATCAACCTTCAGGTTGTGCCTTGTTACATACATGTAGATAGAATGTACTTGGTACTTATGAGTCAATTGCATGGACTATGTAGACACAAATTTACCTTTAAGAAAACAAGTGTGGAACTATATCACACACCTCTTGTTAACTTTGTAATACAAAGTGTTTAATTGCATGGATGGCATAGAATATATAAAGTGCAAATATTGATCCATTTGACATGTTGGTCTGTGTATTTTAAGACCTCCACTGTCCTCCAGTATAGTCCTAAGATGTGCCATGTGGTTGGTCAAAAGTGGTTGGTCTAAGAATGGAGGGTTATTTACGTGTGTTTGTACATATTGAAAGTGTTAAAAGAGTGATCTTATTGCTTGTCAGTCCTGATCACAAGGTGGTCTTAAGAACACTGATGTATGACTATAAGGATTAGTCTACTCTGGGCAGAAGTTGTTACAAAAATGCAAGTCGAAGGTTTTTACTTAAACCAGATTCTTAAGCAATAACACTGCTCAGATTAGTGACTTGTGTCAAAATTTATTACATGTAAGTATTTTCAAGAACTCAAGCACAGTCTTATTTTCCAGCTTGTAGCACCAGCGGAGTGGATCAGTGAAGTTGCCCATGCTCCTACAGCGAATAACATGCTCATGGTTCGACTCCATGACCATCTGACCAGGTCTGTCACAACACTGTAGCTGTGGTCATTTATAAAAAAAAATAATGTTTAAGCTGGATTTTATAAATAGGACATACGGGTACATACCCAGATGTCAACAAAAGCAAGTGTCTAAATCTTTTAGTTTGTGGTTGATTTTAAGCTGGAAAGAACTTTTTTTAACCAGAATGACTTGAACTATGATCACTTCTGCAGTTAATATTTTTCAAGAAGCCTCGTGCTCAACTTGTGTTTCTCCATACACAGACCTGAGTGAGCAAACAGTTTCTAGATATCGTAGTAGGTGGGAGGTTGTCACATAAAGTACATGTGCAGTGAAATCCCAGAATTTAGACCAACTAATGTCAAGGTCAATGGTCAAATTTTGAGATACATTAAATGGTTCCTGTCTTAAGAGGACACCCTTACAGAGGACACACCTCTGGAAAGAACACAAATCCTTGGCATCAAAGTATCATGAATGCATGCAATGCTCTGATGCTGCCTCTCACCAAAAGACACCTCTGATAAGGACAGAATTCTTTGGCAGAAGGGCTGTCTATTAGAGGGGGACTAATGTAATTCTGAATCAATACAGCAGTGACGTTTGGCCATCCTATATTAAAGTGGTCTGAATTCCAGGGGGGTCTTGTTTCTGGGGTTACATATTTAGCTGGGGTTCCACTGTCTGTGGAGTGGTGTGTTAATTAGCTGAGTGGAGAGACGTTCGGCTGCAGATCAATTAGTCTTGGGTTTGTATCCAGTTTGCAGGTCTGGTGCATTTTCATCTTTCATCTCATTGCCTGCGTGTTGCTTGGGCCAGCTTAGCCAGCCACCATTCAAATGGGAGTATTTACCGGGTAAACCCCTACATGGGGATATGTCCTGAAAGTACCCAAAAGATGTGAAAAAGGCTTGAAACCCATGACACCTGGAGATTAATCGAAGCTTTTCTCTTAATCAGATTGGCTATAAGGTTGTCATATGACCAAGGGTAGTTTGGCTTCCAAATGAAACTGACTACATTGTATTCATGTTGCGAATTTGTGGCACCAAATACTCTTTAGTTTACAGAAAATAGGCCTAGAAATGCACATTTTATTTCATTTCCATTGTAGACTTGTACCTATGTGCTTATACAAATGTAGTATTAATTAGAGATAATGTGCTTCACTTCTCCCCAGGAAAGACATGGAGGATCTGCGACCACAGACAGATAAATTTGTGGCAGCTGACAACTCTGGCAGAGTGACGGGGGTGGTACTGACACTGCGGGGAACCCCAGAAAATGGCGGGGTGGATGAGGAAGGACACCCGTTCGACTCTCTGTCACGATTCTTTGCTCCCTGGCTGGGGATTAATGAAGATCATGTGTGCGGTGAGTGGATTGGCATGGGAATGTGTTGACAGACTAGCAATAATTGTCTTTGCAAAAAAAAAAGCTGCAAACATACACATGTACATTCAAATGCTGATATAAATCTTGGCACTCAAAATGATCCAATACACATAGGACTCCACATGGGTCCAAATAATTTATGCTATGTCGCGCGTCACTTGTATTTTTTCCCTATGTCCCCATGTCACTTTTTATAAGACCTTGACGTCACTTTCTACAGCTTTTATAAAAGCCCATGTCGGACTTCTACAACTTTTATAGTGGCCGTGTCGGACTTCGTTTTTTACCCATGTGGAGCCCTACACATGTCTGCCAATAGCCGGGACATACAAACTGTTTCAATGTACATGCTAAAAACCCGAGCAGTCAAAGTGACAGTGTAAGTGTAATGCATGTTACAAAATGGTACCAAGGTAAGGGTGGGCGGATTTGTTTTGTCAACGGTAATGTAAGTCTTCTCTAACCTAAATCATCAGTGATCATTGGTATCGCAAAGTGCTGGGACCTTAATGTCATCTTTCAAGACTGTGTGTGCTGAAGCTTCCACCACCAACATACACAACAACTGGACTCACTCTTTCTGCTTCTGTATGTCTTGAAACTCTGCCTGATTTGGTCCACTTCAAAGATAATGTACATTTTTAAGCGGATTTGTGAGTGTTTGTTATAAAATATCAACCCATATGCCAACAGCATGTACCTCATAGTAAAGGCCTGCTGGGTATGAAGAACATTGCATGTTCTTAGAGCACTAGCTCTATACATCATGCATTCTATGTTGAGTCATTCTCTTTTTTTGTATTTTTTTCCCCTGAAATGTTGCTATGTTGACTGTTTCTTGTTGCCATGGTAATTGCAGGTGCAGCCCACACCGTTGTGGCAGGTTACTGGGCAAAACTGTTGGGGAAAGATCGACTTTATGGTAAGGCAGGTAGACTTTGGGGACTGTTTGTCAGGGGAGGGGTGGGGGGAGGGGTGGGGGGAGGGGGTGGGTGGTGGAGGTATCACAGTTTAAAGGCACATCAACACCGAAAGGGTCATACAGTGCCAAAACAGGTGATAATGATTGCAATGTCAATTCAAGTCGCTACAGTCTAAGTACTGCACTGTGTGAGAGCAATTCACTATCAGGCCAAGTCTGAACAAAATGTCCGACAAGACCTGATACCCAGGGTGCACCACGGGGAGGCTGCTCTCATGCACCCCGGGAGGGGGTGGGGGATGGGAGGGGGTGGGGGATGGGAGTGTGTGTGTTGGGGGGAGGGGGCATGCACGACAGTGAATAATGCATGCATAAATAAAAAGATCACTGATATATTCTGATTAAAATATCAGAAACCTGCTTCACAAACTGTTTCATCTTCGCAAATTATTCTATGCATGGAGAAGCTTTCCCAACTATGAAAAACTGAATAAAAAACACTTTTTCAGCATATCTGATCCTAGCTTATCATGCTAAATAAAAAAGTGAAAGACAGTACGGCATTGCGTTTTGTAGGCACTAATCCAGCGAACTGTTTGATTCCAGCACGGCAGTGCTCGGCCCGCGGTGGTGAGCTGTACCTTCATCCCAGACCTGATGGGCGAGTGGACGTAGCTGGTGCTGCAACCGTGGTGCTGAAGGGAAACTTCAACATAACCGTGTAGATAATCTCATGAATGTGTTTGCATTATCTGCTGGGATAATCTCATCACGATACAGACATTGACAGTGTACTGTGCTATACAAATATTTAAAATTTCCCACTACAGTCATTCCAGCACAAATTTTAAGACTGACATTAAATATCATGATCTGCAGCCTGTAGAAATGGAAAGATTAATTGAAGCATTGGCAGACTGGTACTATAAGAATATATGTTCTGTTTATCGATGCATCGGCAACCCCCTCAACTTAGCGCCCACATGCCAGCCGAGCGCTGCGACTGTCTTGTCCTTTTCCAGAAATCCTTGTGCAACTCATTGTGCAGTTGCTGTATTTGTTATCCATGATAAAAATCAATGTTATGCAAGCCTCAGGGCAGGCTGTTCAAGGTGACTTGCCGTAACAGCACTTGCATGAACGTCGCCTGCTAAACTGTACATGGTATTTGCCCTCACCTGGCTGCTAGTGCTTTACCCGGTATTTATGTTTTTGTCTGGTGTTTTTTTTTTTCCTTTTGTCTTCTTGTTGCTGATGCATCCATAATAACTGGCAAAGTAACTGCCGATTCAGTATTAGCCAGCCAATTACATTTACATAGCAGCCAGTTTCAATTTTTATGGTTTGTTGTGTATACTCTAGTCTTAACTGATAAATAAAAGTACAGAAATGCTAGGGACAAATGGTACATTTTGTTTCCTTCCCCAAAACATTTACCAGAGCAATGATTGACTGGGCGAAAATTATCATGTTAAGACAAATAAAAATACTACATGCTTACAGTGAAACCTTGGAATTATGATCACCCATTGGGCAATTATAAAATGATCTGAAAAGTGATGTGGGGTTATTTCTTGGACCACTAAACATTGAAAATCCAGTTTTAGAACTGCTGAGAAGTGGTACTTACTCTGAGGTGGACTTTTTATGATGTGGGGACTGGTCACAAAGTTATAGCTCTGCCGTACATGTTAAATTTACGCATTGATATACATGTGGTTATATGTAACTCATGCATCCATTACAGAACAGAATATGTTCATGATTAACTGGAAGGAATGTCATATCAGGCAAAAAAAGCAATTTAGATTATCCGGAACAGTTTTATTGTGTGTGTGGTAGGTTATAGATTTCATAGCAAGGCATTGATTGGTGCAGGATTTTGTGACAGGCATCCTTTAGTTTTGTGTTTGTTTTTTGTTTATGCTTGACTGATTGAGACTGACATTTGGTGGCAGTGTGAATGGATTGAAATTCTCTGCTTAGTCTATTTATGTGTGTCTCTTGGTACTTTGGAAGAGTCAAGGAATTCTGTAAAATTGAAAGATATGTTTGTTAGTCAAATTAATTTGGTGTGCAAGAACCCAAAATGAAAGGTTTGACCAATAAAGGTGCCATATAACATACTGGCTACTTTGTTGTCATACATCGCTTTTAATACCGTTGTATGTACAGGGTGGGAATGCTTCAATGGAAGACTAGCTGTGGCCATTTTCTGGAAAGATCTTATGTCTAGAAATGGACTTAAGTTCCCTAATCACCTTGGCAACCATTGTCTTTTGCATGCTTAAGATCACTAGTGGACTTTTAAAGATTTTTTGAGAAACTGGCCCTGGTGCTGATCTTCAAACATGGGTCAACCATGCAGAGAGGCAGACACAACATACATGTACTCTGCATTTGTTAAATGCTCTGCCACCCTGCTTTGTCCAGTACTTTACCAAGTTAAATTTCCAAGGCACAATTAAGAACTGTCACATCGGTCAGGGTTAACACAAGAGACTCAATCCAAATCCTTTTTAACAGATTGACTTTGACCCATAATGGGACGTCTTATGGATAGAGCATACAATTTAGATGGTCATTCGAGTGCCACCCTTACCCAAGGAAGCCCTGTGATATGCTGAAAACCTCTCACAATAAATGATTAAAAATGATTCATCACATATATCTGTGTCAAACCGTAACTCTATGCCATGGCTCCTGGCCACGGGACCCCTAGCCGTCGGAAAACGAATGACCCGGCCACCCTGGTTATGAAGTGCCCCTGTAAGGCCTGAAATGGGGACCTCCAAATGCTGTCCGATGACAGAAATCTGCATGGCACTTTTGAGCCACCGTAGGGTGTGTGTCCCAAATGAAAGGCGACCAAGCGTAGCTTGGAACAGCCAGAAACAATAGGCATTGTGATAGGCCTACAATTCAGTTTTAAACTTCGCTCCAGTGAGAGCAGACGTGTTTTTGCTTTGCTGCCGGGACTTCTGCCGTCTTGTGACTTATTATTTTCTCGCTCAGACTTCTTCAGTGTACCTACTTAGGCGTGCCTGGGATTACGCTGGGAAGTATATTTTACTTAGCTTTCCCCCCTTGTCCTTTTCAGAGCGATTGCTGAAAACATGAACCTTGTGTTCATACCAGTCGTGGTTGCCTTGACTGGGCTGTTTGGCTTGGCGTTTGCCCTCTATGGCGTCCTCACCAACAAAAACCGGGGAGGACGCTCGGACAAACAACAACCCAGACAGCCCCACAAGGGTTCGTGCGCTGGTAATCAGAGGTCCTTCCACCGCTCTTCTACCCCCGGGTGTAAAATTAGTCTCCCGCGGCAGGACCCACACAGCCAATGTTTCACCTGTCTGACACTTGATCATGATATGAATAATTGTGGCCCATGTTTAACTTCCCCTGCTGACGCTCAGCAGTGCCGTGCCATACGTTTATTCCTGTGGAACTGTGAACCCCGGTCACAACCCCTCCCAATGTTAACTGTGTCAAAGGGCATCCCAAAAGTTTCTCTCCAGTTGGGCTCCGTTGAGTTAGCCCGTCGCTGGCTAGCCAACTGGAATTTGGCCTATCTGGATCGACGAGCCTCGTGCCGTCCTTTGTCTATCTCCCCTTTAACCAAGGGTTCAGGTACTCTCGCTTATTTGTCAACCCCACCCCCAACCCCCACCCCCACCCCCCCCCCCGGATTCGCAGCCTCCGGTGACTGGTTCACCCCGGGCAGCATCCGCACGACCTCCTGGGTCAGTTTTACCGACTTTCGACGAGACCACCGGGTCTACACGTCAGCAAACGTCCTGCTACGGTTATATCGTCTGCACAGAACACGTTTGCTGACTCTCAGCTGTCTTCTGTCTCGAGTTTATCGAGTTCTCTGACAGCTGCCCCCCCTCTCGACTATAACAGCTTCTTCGACTGATTGGACAGGGGTTCTAGATTGGCTTTGCAGCACCACAGACATCTGCTCACCTCCTTCCCCTCGAACGTTTCCGAACTGACCACAGTTTCCAAACGTATTGAGGAAGTGGAGACGACTCACATCCCTGTAGAGACCCCTTCTGTTAATCTCTCTTCTCAGGGTTTTACCCTGCCTGGCATTAACTCAGTCTCTCTTGGTCTCAGCACAGCCAGCCAGTCGGGGCAGGCCGCCTCCTCTGTTTCTCAGATTTCTTTCAACAACCCCTTTACCGTGGGTTCATTTCTGCGCCCGCCCCCCTCCTGCTTAACTCTGGTTTGGCAGGTTTGGGCTCTCAGTTTCCTTCTTTAACTGGGGCCCCAGGTGGGATGGTTCCTCCGGTCTTTCCGACGTTTCCTGTCAACCCACAGGCTTCATTGACAGGATCGGGTGGTGCTTTCCCCCTCCTGGCTACTGGGTCAGTTCGACCGGTAATTTCTTTGTCTTGTCTTGAACCTCGATCTTCAGTAGCCACCTCTCTTCCTCCCTCGGTTGTGTCGTCCCAGCTTCTTGTGGGGGCTGGCCCTGACACTTCTTTTACCATGGAAGTTGAGGAGGAGATGGACGCTTCATGCTCCCTGCTTCAATCTTCTTTTTCTGAAGCAGCAGCAGGTCAAGGCGGTTTTACTGCTGATCCCTCAACTCGCCAGATCTTCAGTCATACGACCATATACTTAGTGTCATCCTGAAGGATCTGGGCAAGTCGGAGTTCCTAGTCTGAGATTTACCCAAACCCCGTTCTTTCTGGGAGCTGGATCAGGAAATTCAGGTCAAATCGGGGGCTGGGGCCCTGAATATTGACCAAGGCTTTCCAGGAGCCCTCGACGTCGAAAGTTACAGACCCTGCTTCGGCCTACAAGGTCCCAGCGAAATTGTACTCGGCGTTGTTTAAGTCTCCTAAAGTGGAGGAGGAAATGGTTAACAGGTCGGATATATCCGTCCCCTGGCCATTAACCCTGATCTTCGCAGAGCCTTGGAAGCATCCTACGAGTCGTCAATGGCGACCTGGCGGCTTGGATGGCATATGATGGTCATGATCAACTACCTGTACAATCATTGTCATGGTGATCCCGTCCTCAAAGCAGTGTGTAACCACCTGCATGGGGCCATTCGAGTCCCGTGTGACCTCTTCCCAGGCGGCATCAGTGGCTATTGTGGCTCAACACTGCATGATCCTCAATGCCTCCACATTTCGAGATTGCCGGCCCCTTAGGGCCACTCTCTTGTCTACCCCCTTCGTTGGCTCCTCACTCTTTGGTGGACAATTTCAGTCGTCAGTCGAGGAGGCCATGCGTAGTCAAGAGAAATTGACCCAGGTTAGGCGGTTAGCGTCTTCTGGTTCAAGGGCGACTCAGGGGACCTCTGGTGCTAGAGCCACCCAGCAGTCTCTGAAACGTAGGGCTGCTTCCCCTCCTCCTCCCCCTCCAACCACTCAGTCGGTTCCTTCTGGGGATGGAGGTTCGGCTGCCAAACGGCGCCGGTCAAAAACAGGGGAGCTAATAGGTCAGGCGGGGCCCCCTGCTCAGTCTCAGGCTCAGCAGGGTGCCAGGGGGCAGGGGCTCTCCAATAAGAGGCCTCCAGCCAGACGTCGTTGATGGCTCGACCCCATCACTCCCTCCTATCCCACCCATTTTTTTGGAAGGTGGGGTGGGTGGGGGATGGATGGGTCTAACAATGCTTGGAATTGCACAGAAAGTTCTCTTCCCTGTGGGCGGCAGGCTGTCATTTTTTCTACCGGCCTGGCACCGAATAACCTCGGACAAATTTATCCTGGAGGTTATCAGACAGGGGTACACCCTCCCTTTTGTGAGGCCTCCCCCTTTGTCTCTGTCTCCTGTGGAGAC
>JAAUYG010249447.1_pt1 | contig 11756 bp, 10 predicted proteins | sample 7278091 | NCBI WGS metagenome assembly JAAUYG01 (sample SAMN14350201, study PRJNA611818) | marine sediment metagenome | isolation source: surface marine sediment (0.6m) | place: French Polynesia: Moorea | collected 2018-08 | reverse complement strand
TTTAGTTAATATCTTACAATGTTTTTTCAAAACGTTTATTTTGGAATATTAAAAATGGCAAAAAATGTTGTTTTTTTTTTTTTTAAATTTTAAATCCCCCCCCCCCCCCCTCATTGCTATCCAATTAGGAACCATGTATAAAATACGTATTACATAATTAATTTAACATGTGTATTAATTAGATAGTTTGAGCGTTACTGTCGCCATACACATGACATACCAGATGCACAAACAAGAGCGAAGTGTATTATAGTCTGAAGATTGTTTTCTCTTATTCTTTTTTCTTCTCTTTCTTTTTCTTTTTTCTTTATTTCTTTTTGGCAACTATATACAGTCCGTTAGACACATATTAAAAATTGCAAATGTACATTAAACTAGAAAGACCGCTGGGATGTTGAATGTTGAAAATCCAGCTACCTCCCAAATCATTATGCTCTAGAGCAGCAACTTAGGGACTTGGAAGCAATAACATGGAAAGAAAATGTTGGTGATAAGCCCAAACTAAGGTTACACAAAGAATTTAAGCAAAACAAGGAACGAGAAAGGTATTTAGAATTGAATATGTATAGAAAGGAGAGATCAGTTTTGGCGCACTTTTGTTTAGGTATCCTGCCAATAGAGGTGGAAGTAGGTCGATATAGACAAAAATCATTAAATGATAGGACTTGTCCATTCCGCAAGAATGAGACAGAAGATGAAATTCACTGTCTTTTTAACTGTATGATGTATACCAGAAGAGGAAGACTCTGTGTCTTGGAATTGGGAAAACATTTGTAAATCAAGACAAAAATCTGATTCTTAAATTTGTTATGGAACACTGCCCACAAAAGTTAGGAAAATGTCTCTTGAATGTACTTACGAAACGTACAGAAATGTTAAAGGTGTTATAGAGAATGCTTGTGCCTCGAAGGTTGAATGCTTACAAGACATCTTAGTGACTTGTAAGCCCTGTTGGACTGGCCGTACAGATTGAACATTGTGTACAAATGTACGTATGTCACTGTATAAACTATCATACTACTACTACTATTATGATGCAATATTTTAAAAGGAATGTTATTATATTTCGCACCTGAGAGAACATTGAGATCATGGTCAAAATATGAATAGTACTGTATTGAATCATGCAAAATCAAACGCTATGCGGTTGAAGTCTCACAAGACTTCATGTTATAGTGTTCGGTGGTATTATATTCTCTAGCTCAATGCGGTCTCAAAATATGGAAAAATCAAAATATTGGTCATTCAAAGTATATTTGTATGCCTGAACTACCCATATAGAATTCCTATTATTTTTCAATAGCATATCTCGTATTCAGTTTTCTGAGATATTTTGGCTTGTCATAGCAGACCTTGAATGTGACAATACAAGGTCCCGCATTACCAGTTACCCTAATTGTGTAGTTTAGCTTCTTCATATGGTGTTTCAATTAATGTACTGTAATAGACATCGACGGATTTGCTCGTATGGCCATTTGACAGGACGTAATTTCCTCTTATCGGTGGACCTTACCACTAACCGTTTTGGAGATCGAATATCACACACCCGTGTCAGTGTACATGGTGTAGGCTGACACAGATTGACCGACAGCGTGTACACACATATAGGCACACACATAATACAAACTGCAAAGCAAGACATCCAGGCTGGGGCGACACATTTAACACACATATCTTATAAACCGTCACAATATTTTAATATTTGAACATGTCCCTCAAGCAGAGAAAATATGATGACCCCTGTTACTCTCAGCCAATTCCCCAAACCATTTATCAGTAGCGCAGACGCACATTGCATCCATGTGGAGCCGTTATTGCACCTGCTTGTCATAGAGTTTTTAATTCAGACCACAATGCCAACCCTGGGTAAAGGTAGCAGGCTGACGGATACTAACTGGATTTCTCCCGAGGGAAGTACAAGTAATTAGATACCGGCATACACCCGGTGGATCTTGTTGCAAAATCGCCTGCAGAGAAGGCTAGGCTGGGCGGCAGCATAATTTCCTGTTCTGGGACAACCAAAGCCAGGGCTGCAGTGTACTACGTGCCAGGCCTTACATAAAATGAAATCTTTTATTTACAATATCGGTCAGAGAAAGGGTTTGTGTTTTGAAGATCTTTATCCTGGTGTAGAGGTGATCAGGTATGGTAAGTGTATTGCTGAAATCAATATCTACATATATCTGTTGTACCGCTTTAGGCCATTCACCGTTACAAATTCACCGCCTCTGTGTGTGTGAATCGAGTCACACACACAATAGATCTGAAGAAAACGGCCATGGAAAACGCCTGATGCTGCCATACAATGGAGAACCCCACATGACAGGGACTGAAGGTAAACAAAAACCGCTACAAAGGAACAGTTGAACCGCAGGTAGAAGTATGACACAGATCTGTCACTCTCCCAGTGAGTCTGGGGGGTGTAATAATTACCGGTACATTCAAGTAACATGTAATACAGAATTCAGAAGAACAGTCACATTCATTTCAGATGCGCCTTGACAGCATCAGCTGTACCGCTAGCCTGATATCGTTCTGCTTTTAACGTCTGTGCCTCATCACGACCCTTCTCAATAGCTGTAGCATGAATTTGTATCGACGAATCCATATATTAATTGAATATTGTAACCTTGTCAGAAACCAATAGCCCTGTACATGTACCACTACGTGAATACCGTTTCGACAAGGAAAGTTTAGTGCCGATCTTCTGATGGAAGATTATTCCTACCGGGTGCCTCCATATGACTTCACAATTACTTAAACCCGTCCAAAATTAGGCCCATGAGTGGGAATTTTGGTTCTACCCGTTTTAGAACAATGGGTCAAAATTCCAGAGTATTTGGATAAACCGAGTATTTGCATATAACATAAGGCTTAAGCAATAAATGTGTAGAGAATAACCACAATAGACTCATGTTACGCCTCCCTCTGCCTTATTGTAAATATACATGTATTATTTGAATGAGTTTTAATTTTTTGATAATTCTTTACACCATGTTTTAGATGTCAGAGACGGTAAAAGGTGTGTCCACACCTCAGCTAAATTAATAATAAAACATTTACGTCCAGTGCTTATTTTTAAAACTTCTGTTGCATCCCCCCTCCCTTCTCCTCACAAATTAGCCCAATGGGGAAGGAATGCTCACTAGCTAGCAAGCGCGAGTTGTCATTCGCGTCATGAATTTTACTGTTGCGAAGGCTGCACTCTTCTTCGCCAAGGTGTGTGCGTCATGGGGTTTGTCTGACGCGTGGACGAAGATGAATTAGGGTAGGAGAGACTGGGAAGTCGGGGTGATGGGATTTTCGGCTTTGGGGAGTTAGCCAGCCAATACCCTTTCTGAGAGGCTGGGTGTGGCATTCTGTGTCCCATAAGATCTGAATATATAATACAGGCCCACACCCCAAACAAATCTCTAGCCCAGTTCAATCAAGTAAAGCTGTCGAGCCATGAGCCGGCAAATTAGTTTGATCAAATTATGGATGGTACCAAAGGATTTTTGTTTAGTTCGGTCAACAAGCCGGGTAAATTACAAACCCGGGGACTTGCATGACAGTATATCAGTCGACGAGTGTTTAGTGTGTGGCTGGAAGTAACCATCGCCTTTCTTGAAGTGTTTCTGAATGAGACAACCGCCATTAGAACGCAACTCGAGACTTTGGGGTATGGAAACAGATAGTACATTTTATAAGTATACTTTAATAGTTATATGCAGTTATTGACTGATAATGTCTTGGGTTTATTTGAGCATGGAGCAGGTGGAACAGTCGCCAGTTTGCGACTATGACCTTTTGTGGGTCATGCTGTAGGCCATATGTTGAGAATCCTCCTTTTGGCACACGTACTGTCTCTGTGCAGCCATGTTCAAATGAACCCACGACCGGGTTCTCGGGGACCAATATCATCACATAAATTTAAGAAGAAATAAGAATTATACTTGGACGATGTAAAATAAAGTTTGACTACTGAACATTCACCACTGTGTAAAGTTATTTATACGGCCGAAATATTTAAATTTTAAACCTTAAAATACATTTTCTATTTTAAGATTGGAACTCTGCATAAATACAAGAGACAAATAACCGCTGAAAATCTATGTAATACATTAATCCATCAGTCAAAATCATACTTTAAATGTTCCTTTATTATCCTTTCACAATGGTACTTATTTGGGCAATTTGAACAAAGCGGAAGATATGTCCACTTCGCCAAGAGACTGGATTCGTAACAGGTCGAATTCAATTTACACAGAGAGCCCATAATTTCCTTTCTATTTACCTCATGTACTTTGAATGAAAATGTGCTCAGGCTGGGGGCATGGTGAACCTTTAGGCTAGGATACTCGCTAACGCTAAACGTCTAGTTCCAGCTTTAAGTTGTTACGTTCTGGGCGTTATGAATGCTATGAATTTTCACTGAAGGTAACATTATTGCCTAAGTATCTTGAAGAACTGGAGCCATTATTTCAGTTCTCCCAGTCTGTCTAGGGCGGATAATGTTCTTACAGGTTCCCCAGCGGCCTAGCCAATCTCGCCGTCTGACTCGTGTAATATGAAGGACGAGGCAGAATTCTGCCACGAAGTAATTTCTTGTTCCATTGCCTGCAAATGAACGGACACGCTGCAAACGGCTAAATACTGACTCGGACAGGACGTAGAACTGGACTAAAGTGGCGTCAAACTGTTCCCAAGCCAGCACAATTGAAGTGACAGAGTCATTTTAGTGCAAACTGGATTGTGTCATTTGGGGCCTACTTAGGCATTAATTTGGCTTAAAGATGGATGTTGTTATCCCCATACTATTACAATCCCATTGATAATGATATGGGGTAATAATACAGACATTAGTAAAGATGGCTAAGCAATAAGTTTCAATTTTGTGACAATCTTTTTTTTACAACCAGCTCGTCTCTAGAATGTCTTCCAGAGTAATTCATTGTTCCATTATTGTTTATTCTGTATTAAGCCAATAAAGCATTCAAAATAATCATGTCCTGGGGTATATATCCTTTAATGTATCATTTAGTGTTACTTAGGTATGTGACAGTACGAAGCGCATGCGAAAACATATTGAAAGCTTATTCAGATGAATGAGAACATATTGTTACACCTTGGGAAAAATCAAAACCTATATGATACCGCCCTTTGTGTTTATATGTTGTATTCAAAATTGTTATTATGTTATCTCTATCAACTGTGAGACTTAATTACTAGGTAGATTAAAAGGGTATGTAGGTGTATAAATACGATGAAATATTGGACAAATGCGTACGCAAAGTAATACGTTTTCCATGTGGGACTTCGCTTTGTGTTTTAGGGACCTTGGTAGGTAACTATATATTCATACTTGGTATATTGTTAGTCTGCTAAATTCTAATTAAGCACTGTCTGCAACTTCAATAAAGCTGACGTTTCGATGTAGAAAGATAATCAGAAAACTTTTTATTAAACATCGGCATTACAAGAAGGTAAAATAGTAGCCGTAAAAGTGATAATTACCGACACATTGTGGGTATGAAATGCGATGTTGTATGGAGACATTACAGGGTAACACTAATGCACACCATTAACATGATTAGCATGATTAAACCATCTATATTTATGGCATAGATACATGTACTTTAAACAATCTCCTTTGCAAAACACATCACACTCCATATAAATTAGAAATAAAATTTTTAAATTCCATTTAAACGACATAAAGCACAAGTTTGACAGTTGGGGGGAAGGTTATTCCATATCAAAAACAACTGTTTAAACTGCTGTGGTAGAGCATTCTACAGTAAAACATCGGTCTTTGGCCCCTGACCTATGTATTGTCTGATTATTGCTTCAGGTATCAAAACTTGAACGAGTTTCAACTGGAAAGTCAAGGAGCTTTTGTACATGGTATTATTGGAACAGACTGAATATATGCATACACAACATGTTAAATATGTAGACAATAGACAAACCTGTAAACATCACCACCATGTTTGTACAATGAACACAAAATTAGGGTTATATAGTAGTGTAATCAGGTTAATTACTACACTAGCCTCTTCAGCTGTTAAAGGATAATGACTTATATATGACATTATTAAACCTGTATATGGCTATACATTATTTCAGGGCTGTAAAACATATACCATTTTCAGTGTTTTAGTATATGGCAAGGTTGGTACATACATTGGCATGGTTAGTAGCTAAGAAAACTGCCATAATTCACCACTTAATGAAACAGGTTTTTTTTTTGGGGGGGGGGGGGGAGAAGGTGTGCTCTCCATTTCAAAGTAAATGTGCCCTCTGTGTCCAAAACACAGTATTATGGCTGGGCAGCTTAGCGGCATGATGGGGACCGACTTAACAAAAGTGTCAAACTTTGGGAGGCAATTCTGTAGACCCTACTTATTAGTTTTTTGCTAGGTAGGCCCTATCAAATTTTGGCCAATGGGGCCCAGTCACGTGACGTCATCAAATTCTCCATAGCATTAATAGAGGAAAATACTGCATTTACATGTCTAAGCAAGATGTTTTAAAAGTTTAAAGGCAATATGAGCAATTCAATGAATAAAATATCAAAAGTATACATTTCAAAATATTTTTTTAATCAATAAGCATTCATGCTTTGCGAGATATTTGTTTATGGTTTGACATAACTCGAAAATTAGGCCAAAAATCATGTCGCAACATTTTACGTAACTTTCTTCCATAACATCAGTGAACATGACAATCAAACATTAATTTGTTTCAGAAATATTAGTGTTTGTAACTGCTTATTCAGCCCCTAAAGGTTTCAACATTTAGGAAAAGGTCTTTAAAGCAATTCTGGCATGTACTTCGGCACCCGCAGCTGGTACGAGTATGTGGACATCCATTGATATATTTGTCACAGCTGCACTTGCTCCGTTTGTGCATTGCCATCCACCTTTCCTGCAACCACATCTGGTGCCACATCGTACTGCACCCCTGCGTGCACATTTGACTAGTTGGCTGGAAGCTTCAAATGCCGTTGGCAGTGTCGTCCAAAAGGGGAGCCAAGCCTTGCTGTCCTTGTCCAGAGTCCAGCCCCATCACTCTGGAGATGGTGCTGGAGACAGCACGGTTTGAATGCTGTAATAATACTCCCTGTGGGGAAGGAAGGGCGTCCATCATCATCTTGTCTCTGTGACAAAACAGCTCTCTGTGGGCCTCATCAACAGAGGCCAGCTGGCTGGTTTTGTCATACAGGACAGCTGTGAAGCGTCCCAGCAATTTGAAGCGGTAGCTGTTCATCTCCATGGCAACAAAAGGATTCTCTGCAATGAACCTTAAGGCCTCTGTTACTGCAGGATAACATTTCCATGCAGTCCATGCAGACAGTTTTCCTTTGCCACAATAGGCAGAGACCGTGTCGCAACCGGTGAAGCTGTGGAAAGTGGGGAAGGCTGTAGACTTTTTCCTCTCCAAGTATACATCATTCATCATTCAGTCATTCATCACGTCGCAAGTATCCAGCATCGACAGTTCTGCAGTGCCATTCATGAAGGGATTGCCCATATTACTGATAGTCTTGTCAAGGCTCAAAACTTGCTCTCCGAAGCTCTGTTGAGTTGATAGACCTTCCTCGTGGTGATAGTGCATCTCAGATCCCTCAGAGAAACTTGCTTCAAACTCCTCCAGCATTCTTGCTTGTTCAGGTCCTGCAAGCATCCACTTTCGAAATGCTGACGGTTTTTCAGTGAGTCCAACAGCACCACCAGACCCTTTCACAATGTCATTGCTATTCTCATGGGCTTGGTCAATTGGGATTGCCGAGAATCTGTTTGTGGTCTTGAACACAATTCAGTCCATGCTGTTCAAATTCTCCTTTGATCGTAAAAGGCAGATTTTCCCCGCCCCTTTTGCATACGGGGGTCCAGCGAGCATAGTTGTGGCGATCCATGCTGAAGAACCAAGGCACCAAGGCTTTCATTGAGTCCATGCCAAATACAAGTGGAAGTTCACCTCCCGATGAGCACGGATGAAGAGCAGGCCAGGTCCAAGGTGCAGGATAGTGTCCCAAAACTGAAACAAACTTTGGGCTTCGGCTGATCATCTCCTGTCTCCAGGTCTCTTTTGCATCTTCAGTGTCAGGTTTAAAAGTTGACAAGAATGCATCTTCTTGAAGCTCGGCCAAGGTCACAGCACTGATTTGATGTGCTCCTCGTGTTTTTTGTGAGATGGCACCAGCAGGGAAAGGAGTCTGCGGTTCCAGAGGAAGCCATACCAGCTTGGATGAGTGCAGCAGTCCAACCTGAATTTGACAAGTAGTCTCCAATGGTCTTCCACACTGCCACATCTCTATATAGAGTCCTCCAAGCATGATGACATACTGGTCTTCTCCATGAGTCTGTGACCATTTCCACTGGATGTACTTTGCCAGGGCATATAAAGTGGAGCATCCATGGTCAGGACGGGACCTTGACCCGGGGTCAGGAACTGTGTGGCCTGTCGATTGACATCCATGCGGTGCTTGATCATCACAGCTGTGGCAGCCTTGTCCTAAAAAGTGGCAAGAGTTGTGTCAGAACTGCTTGTTTGTCAGTTAAGAGTGAGTCATCTTGCAGTGTTGCATGGTCAAGCTGACCAAGCTATGGCATCACCCTTTTCCAGTTTCTCTTTGTTGAGAAGTTTCAGCGCCTACCTCAGCCACTGTTGTTCTTCATGTATTCCTGCAGCCACAGTATCTGGTCTAGACTGAGCAGCACGTTTGTAGCATTTTTCTTGACCATTGTGCATCATAAAGCTACCACCAGATAGCTAGGTAGCCTAATATGTCAATTTTTGAGAGTTCCAACTTGCCACTTATTATTTCATCATTTTCATCTAACGGCGACTTTCCCCTACTCTCAGAGTGCGAAAAATCAAAAATTGCATTTTGCGCGTTCATGCTCTCTGTATGACCTGTGCACGTGGGGTCTAGCAACAATTGAAAGTATTTTGGATGTAGATAGCTAGGAAAAAATGTCACACTTTTGTCGGACCTGTCCCTATCCGGTCAAACAATCGACCTAACAAACACATTTGACATGTTAAGCGGCAGTGTTTGGAAGCTAATACGATATTATGGAGGGGTTTTGTTGTGTGGCTGACATTTGTGGATATGGCACAGGTGCAGTGCGGGTGCGGGTGCGGGTGCAGTGCGGGTACATGTCCATGGCTGAAGTGGCTGTGGTACAGGTGGTGCAGGTAGACCACGGGTAACGGTACTCAACACCCTCAGCCACGGGTTGGATGCGTGTCAGAATTTCCTACCTGTGCAGAGCTCTATTTAAACGCTACTAGATACACTGTCACTTTATAACCTGTGCGGTTATAAACACAGATATATACACTTCACAGAGACTCAATACAAAATACAACGATTGCAGTCAACCTGGGCAATGGTAGTTAATGGTAATCTGTGTTATCTGGATAACTAAGTACTGACCTGCAACCTGGCTACCTACCTCAGTCACCATATTTAGCAACCCCCAGAATCCCAAGTCCCAGGCAGTGGTCAAAGGTCTTTCTGAGATTGCTAGTTGCCGGGAGAAGGGAAATGGCCCAGTGAAGTCCGGACTGAGAGGCCAAATTTTACTGCAGCCAGATGTGGATAATACAACAATTCACATTCACCCTGTAAATCACTGTCTGGGGTCGAAAATCTCTGTAGCACGTAAATCCATATTGTTACGTGTAATGTGTCGACCCAAACACAAAACAGGTGCTGGTATAAAATAACAATTTAATTCAGAAAACAAAAAGAACAAAAGAGCACAAAACTCTCGGGAAATGGATTAAGCTATTATTTTATTATCTTTACCTTTAAACACTCTTCCCCTACATAAATCCGTATTGAGGCAGTAAATGGTAAAATATAAAATTGACAATACATTAAAATGGCAACTACTTTCTATTAATTGAGACTGCTATTCTTTCTTAGATGTCTGTGTCCAAGCAGTTCTAGAACAGCTTAACTTTAAAAAACATCGATAATTCTATAGTATACTGGTTGTCCAAAAGGAGATTTGGACACAAATTATACACAATGCACACATCTCAGTGATGGCATAAGGCCTTAGATGATGTGGCTCCGGCAATGTGAAGAGATATTCAAGTGTTATGATGTGACGTAACCATGAAGAATCCATCCCCTGATGTGCCCCGGAGGAAGGGCAGAATATAGCTATACCAAGCCAACGGTCGCCAAATCTGGGCTCTTTCCTGCAATTGCTTACGCCAATAGCGGAAATCAGCGGCCAGCATGTTGTTTTGAAAATCGGAAATTGGCTCGGGAGATTGAAGATAATTGATATCCTCGGGGTCTACAGGCCGCAAACTGCTGGCTATTGTTTTCATCACGAAGGTCTCAGACTCTTATAGAACATGTCTGTATGGAATTTCAGAAGTCATTCTATCAGAATCGCATATGCTAGGCAAATGGATCTTATAGAGCATTTGATTATGGAATAAAGACCTATCTTAACAGTTCAATATTTTTTCTGGTCGGATGCGACTCCGATTTACTTTGAAGTTTTCAAGAAGCCTAGCCCTAGAATTCGTCGTTCCACTTCTCCTTTGATGGCTCAGGTCGCGGTGATGTCACGGACAGCCAGTTGGTTATTCAATAAAACAATTGCGAATATCAATAGTGTTTAACCGTCGGCCACTTTAAGGCTTCTTAGATGTCGCACAGGACACGTGGCAACCGACGTTGACCCGAGGCCACGGTGGCATTGGCGACTATTTCCCGGAGTCGGAGAATCCTCTTACGGCACTCAGAAAGGCAGACTGTGGCAGACAGCCAAGATGCGAGGCCCTCTTCAAGGCAAGGTTTTCCAGGCGAGGACTTTCCAAGCGTGCTCTTTGCAAGCCCTAAGGCAGGTTTTTGTCGATACGGGCACCATCGTATCAATTGAATGCCGCAAATTAAGCATTCAGAGGTAACCACAGCTAACAGAGCACCTAATTGTATTTGCTGCAAAGTAGGTTTGTTAAGACCGGGAGACTGGATATGAGCCAGGGCATAGAGCCGCGATACTGAATGAAACATGATCATTCCAATATTCTGCCGCTTATCAGAGACCCCCCCACGGGCTGCCATGGCACCGGTGCCAAACGCAACGGAAAAAAGGCATTATATATTATATGCTGTGTCTCTGCAGATAGAGAAGTACTTAAATGCAGCTGTAATCGTCCATAAAGTAGGGGTTCTCTGGTGCCGTCAACATTTCATTTGTTATACATTGATATGTATGTATATAGGAATGTCGGAAGACGTACTTACTTAAAGCGGGATGCACAAATTCAACAAAAAAGCATGCGAGGGATTTTGAACAGGGACAGGAAGAACAAGGGACTATAGTTTGCTCCTTATTTATTGATTGATTGATTGATTGATCTATCGATTGATTGATTGATTATTGATTTGTACATTCTTTTGCTTATATGTTTACTTGCTTTGTTAGTGCGCATCTTTTTTCATTTACTTAAAATTAGATACATGTAATTATTGCCATTTCTGTTTTCAGTATGCTCCACAGTGTAGAGAATATTACCTAATGTGGGCAATTTAGAAAAAGGGTGTTCGTCGTCAGCTGAAATGTTGATCGATGGGGACTGAAATGTTGATCCATCATGATATAACAGTAATAATTCAGGAAAACTGTACAATTATTTTCTTATATCATTTCAGGAATGGTTTCAAGACACATTTTTATGTCTGGAGGATATGTCATACATAGAGCGAGATTGAATTTGATGCTATTAATACAGGG
>JAAUYG010045393.1_pt1 | contig 11756 bp, 4 predicted proteins | sample 7278091 | NCBI WGS metagenome assembly JAAUYG01 (sample SAMN14350201, study PRJNA611818) | marine sediment metagenome | isolation source: surface marine sediment (0.6m) | place: French Polynesia: Moorea | collected 2018-08 | reverse complement strand
GTAACTGTGAACTGTGTAAGTACACACTGCCAGTAACTGTGAACTGTGTAAGTACACACTGCCAGTAACTGTGAACTGTGTAAGTACACACTGCCAGTAACTGTGAACTGCATAGGTATACACCGCCAGTAGCTGAACTATATAAGTATACACCGGTAGTACTGATGAACTATATAAGTATACACTGCCAGTTCCTGTGAACTCTGCCAGTAGTGCATTGGTTCAAATAATGCAAGTGTTTGCTAAATATTACACGAGAATTTAATTTTGCCCAGATAAACTACACCATATGAAACCTACTAGTCACTAAATTGCTTTCCTGCTATTGTACAAATAAAATAAAAACTTACTCAGAATATATACATATATGCATGCATGTCTATCAGTGAACTCCATTGCTGTGACCTTGGTGGATTTCCAGCATGTCCAGACAACACGTTTGGCCCCAGCTGTCAGTCGGCCTGTACATGTGCCAGCAACGCCATCTGTGACGCTGTGACCGGGAGCTGCGAGTGCGGCGTTGGCTGGACCGGGGACAGGTGCGACGAACCGTGTCCTCCGGGCAAGTACGGCGCCAACTGCCTTCACACGTGTAACTGTCAGAACGCGGCGACCTGTGACAGAGTGACTGGCTGCTGTGACTGCGCGTCAGGCTGGTACGGACAGCAGTGTGAACTGGGTAAGAACAGGGGAGGAATATCGCATCTTGTCCTTTTCTTTACAATTCTTAGCTGCTAAAATGATCTTGACTGTGGAAATGCTAGAGAATGATCGCTCACTCAGGTTATTTTCATCTTTAAGATTAGTTTCCAAGCTTAAGGTTTTATGAAACTATTTAGTAAACATGGTGAGAGTGCGAATGTACTGGGTGTGTGAGCTGCGCTTGGCTGTTAACAGATTTAAACATAACAGCAAGAGTTGTGGAAGACTCCCACATACATGTACAGCGAAACTTGTATATAAAGACCACACTAGGAACCAACAAAATGTGGTCCTTACACACAGGTGGTCTTTATATACAGTTTCAATAACGTGGAAAGTATATCCCTGGGAACCTGTATAATGTGGTCCTTATAAGCAGGTGGTATTTATATACGGCTGGTCTTTATAGCTGGTTTGACTGTATATGCATTCAAAATACTTTGAAATGACTGACTTCAAATATTCAGATATATTCATGCCGTGTGCCTGATGAAGGCATTTAGAATCTCCCTTCCGGTATAGCACTTTAATGTTTGTGTGTGTTCTCCATAAGAGTGTCTGTCTGTGACCTGATGGATCCTGTGTGTGTTTCAGCCTGTCCTCAGGGGTTCTTTGGTCCGTACTGCAATGAGAAGTGTGACTGTACGAAAGGTGCCAAGTGTGAGCCCACCACCGGGCAGTGTATCTGCCAGGCTGGATACAGTGGAGACCGCTGTCAGGAAGGTATCAATACAGTGAAACCTCGGGACTGAGACCAGACATGGTTAAGGCTGAAGTGGCCCTAAATCTGGTGTGATCTTAATTCTGGGATGATCATATTTCTGGGGTGGTATTAATTCTGGGATAGTCATTTCTGGGGTGGTCTTAAATCTGGGGTGGTCATTTCTGGGATGGTCTTAAATCTGGGGTGATCTTATTTCTTATTAGAGAACGCCTTCATGGGCAGGAGTCTATATGGCATCAATACAAATCTAAACCTGGTACACAGGAACAATGGTGCACAGGAAATAATTCCCCAGTTATATTGCTATGATGTCAGGTAGTTATACAATATCCGTATTACTAACAGCTGCCTGGATATCTGACATTGTGTTAGGACAATTAGAAATATACTACTAAAACTCTAATTAGTGTTTTGTTTGTTGATTTTCAGCGTGTCCCCATGGTTACTATGGCGTGAACTGTCTCCAGGAATGTAACTGTGAGGACGACCGCATACCATGTGACCCGGTATCAGGGACATGTCTGTGTCCCCCGGGGAGAGAGGGCAGGAATTGCCACCGAGGTAACGCGGTCACAGACCTTGGTCACCTGAAATACCATCCAATAGTGTTCCTCCACAGCTCTCTCTAATTCTTCCTGCTGCTGCCTTGCTGTTTACCTCTATAACAGTCTGTGTGATACGTCTTAAAGATTTGACTGAATTTCTGCCAACATATGTAGAACGTTAGAATGTTGGATAAGTTAGATTAGAGCTCGGCTTTGTAAACATCATTGGTGACTGTCTTAGACTGTTTTATGTCGACCTACACAATTACTTGGATCAAGCTCCTAGAAAAAATGTTAAGTTTAGAAGTGGGACTCAAGTTTACTAATTACCATGGTAACCCCTATCTTTTCAGTGCTTGATCAGGCTTGAGTTCAAGTTTGGACTTTTAAGAAACCAGCCCTGGTAACTTTTTTTAGAAGAATTTTTTCACACTTTGCTGTGTACTCTGTCACAAATAGTTGCCTTATCTCATCTCAAAGACTGTCTATAACCTGACGTGTGACTCTGTAACATCCCCGTTCCAGTGTGCCGGCGTGGGAGGTACGGTCCTAACTGTCAGTTCTTCTGTGACTGTGACAACGGCTCGGCATGTGACCCCATTTCTGGAGAGTGTCATTGTCAGATAGGCTGGATTGGTCCAAACTGTCGAATAGAGGAAGGTAAGATAGGACGTAACCTGACAACAGAGACCTCTGGTGGCTGAATGGGGTACCACAACAGACTCAGTTGCTAGGATTTATTGTTTCATGTGTTCAAGTCACTTTGTGTCGTCTATTGGGTAGTCACACCTTTTCTGGTTCACATGTAATCTTTTATCTGATTGGATGTTCACATATAGCTGTATATCCTATTGGCCGTTCACATTTAATCTTACTTTCTATTGGCTGTTCATCTGTGACCTCATATCTCATTGGCTGTTCACATCTGATGTCACATATCATTGGCTAATTACATATGGTTCTATGTGACATTGTGTATGTGTTGTTGTAACATACCTGTATATTACATATATATGTAGATATTACTGGTATTTGATCCACCAAGTTACGTAAGCTGCACATACTGCTACAGTAGTATGGGTATTAAGTGGTAATATCTATTATAGTAGACTGACCCGTTGTGTTGACCCTGTTATCAATGGCTCGGTGACCCTGAGCCAGCTAGGAGCTGTAGTCTGGTGTGGTACCCCAGCCGGCAGTCACTGTGCCATGTGCCACGTTGTCTGTTGTTCTCCGCTATGTGTACAGTGAGATCTGCCAGTCTACTCCAACCATTACCTAGATTACCCCACACACTGCCACACAGTTATATACCTACACAGCTCTACTTAAACTGGCCAATTTGTCTTCACTGCTTTTATCAAACCTGGAAATTATAAACATATAAGTTACATCCTCCTAAACCTGGAAGCTATGCCAGTACTGTTCTATTCAAACCTTGAAGATATGTCCATTCTGCTCTATTCCAACCTGGAAGTGATGTTTGTACTGCTCTATTCAAACCTGCAAATTATGCCATTACTGCTTTATTCAAACATGCAAATTATGCCATTACTGCTCTATTCAAACCTGGAAGCTATGCCAGTACTGCCCTATTCAAACCTGGAAGTGCCCTATTCAAATCTGGAAATTATGCCAGTACTGCTCTACTCAAAACTTGAAATTATATATAAACCTGAAAACTTTGTCTTTACTATTTACTCTAAGCTAGAAATTCTGTTCTTAACGTTATTGTTGTATGCAAACCTGAAAATAGCTGCTTAACTGTTGTATAGTTTTCAAAATTATAAACCTGGAAAAGACATCTGAACTGTTTGTTGTGTTCTAACTTACAAATTGTATTGTTACTGTTCTAGCAATACCTGGCGACTATGTCATTACTGTTCTGCTCTTACCCCACCTTCAAGTTAGATCATTGCTAGATGAATAAATACTTTATTTACACCTTGTGTACAGTATTGTACATAGCTCATACTTTAATTAGAAAAAAGTACAGTAGAAAGGTCCCCTACATCCAGATAGCAACTCAACTAACAAGCTGGCTGCCGTAATGTTTTTCTTATAAACCATAAAATTATGAACCTGCAAATCTCCTGTTCTGGCTAAACCATCAAAAGATTCTCTGGTCTGGTAATGTTATGTCAGTGTTGTTATTACAGTCCTAATGTTGCTATGGTTGGAGTGGACTGCCGAGTGTCACTGAGTATCTAACTGTCGCGTCACCAGTGATCTAAGCACAGTTTCTGGTTCTGTCTCACACCAACTCAGACCCTCCTGAATTCTGCTCTCCGAAATGGAAATTCTGCGCTCAGAAAATATGTGCAAATTTCGTGCAAAAAAAGACAAATTTCTGCACTCAAAAATGGAAATTTTGTGTTTAGAAAATGCAAATTTTGCACTAAAAACTGCTCTAAATAGACTGCCCAGAATTTTATGCTCAGAAAATGGAAATTCTGCACTCAAGAAATGGAATTTTCATGCTCAAAAATGGAAATTCTGTGCTCAAAAAATGTAAAATTTCTACAATGCCATGGAAGGTCGGCTTTTCTGTGATTTTCTGCACCAAATCGGACAATTCTACGCTGCCGCGCTCAAGTCAAAACTTGCAGTAAATGCTGCGATTGCAGAATGTTGGAGGGACTGCCCACTGGTCTGTGTTACTGTGTATGTCACCCACTCAGTAACTTGTCAACTTGGTCTGATAGTGTCATGCCTAAGTTTCCACGCCGAGTCTGACCCCACCTTCTCTGTGTCTGTGTGGTGGCGTAAATCTTCATCACTCTGTTTCGTGTTTCTCTTCATGCTAATGGAATTCATTGCATATGATAATGATGATTTCAATGACCTGTACAGGATAACAGATTCCTCATTAATATTCATAAGACTTGCATAATCATGCTCTGGTTGCGATTCGTATGCGATTGGAAAAGTCCTTTAAAAAATAATATTTTGAACTTATTTGCCATGTACATAGAGTAGAAGTTTGATTGCCACAGAATATATAACGACTGTGTGATAATTTCAATAACATATTGATTACCAAACTGCCTCATTGGAACTATTTGATGTGCATGGTTTCTCTCGGAGAATGCTTTTCACTTCTATACTTGCAGTTGCCTGTGTGACTTAGATCGACCTTTAACTCTCTATTCAACCAGCAGCTAACACTGTAGCCTGTAACAGCCTGTTTCCTCACTGCTTCCTATTCCATAGTTATAGTCTTTGATGAAAAGTTGCAAACATAGAATTTTTAGTACTAATTTTACATTTAGTAAAACTAACAGGTTGGCTTGGGGTATTTCAAACGATGTTTGCTTCTGCGTTTGGAAAACCAATCCAGATCTCACTGTGAACCTTTACTGAGAGACAAGGACATTTTACATTGACTCATAAACGATTTTAGGACTTAAGATTTAAGAGTTTTATTCTCTCATGCAAGAGTCCCCTTATGACATGTATTACACTAGTATATATGATCACATCAAGGTCAAGTACATCAGTATGATTTCTGCCTCCCAGTGTATGTCCCAGTAGCTGTGAGGTACCGGTAGTGTTCCCCGGGTCAGGGTGTGGGTCCGGGGGGATTGACAGTATCTTGATTCACATTATTTCAATTTCACTGTTAGTAAAAGCCTTGGATATGCAGTTATGCTATTAATCATTAATCATGTTTTACTTCAATAATAAGTATGAAAAGGAAGAACATTGGGAAAGGGGATGCATTTAACTAATTTCAACACAATATCAGAGTATGTGCTCTAGAAAAGGTAGCAGGTGTACCTCATCAAACCCTGGTTACACTGGCATTACATTAAGAGTTACAATCTCTACGGTGTATAGAAGGTGACATGGGAGTCCTTACTCACACAGGAGGTCATTATTTGTCCATGGAATTCAAGTGACAACTGCTGGGAAATTTTCTTAAATGCATGTGTACCAGTAATAAAGCCAAGTTGTAATTAAATTAGCTGGTAATCTGATAATTGTTTTACCTTGAATTCCAAGACAATATACATTGCATATTCAGTCAATGCTTTGTTAGCTGAGTAAGAACCAATCTCGGACGCCCTGGACTGTGTATGGTAAGTGAGCCCAATGTGTAGCATCCTGTAGTTTCCACAGTGGTAGTGTGGCCCCGGTATCTTAGTACAGGTAAGTCTCTTACACAGGAAAATTAGCACACTAAAGGCTGCAGTTGCCTACTTTTGTACAATACTAGGTACATCCTTCATCTGACAAACAGAGTTCTTCACCTATGTACCGGGGTATACAATATATAATGACAGTGATAGCCAGGGAACCATGGTTATACAGATTAGTGTTTATACAGGAACCATGGTAACATAGACCATGTATTGTTCTTATGAAAACCATGGTAGTATAGCATAGACAACGTTTATACGGAAACCATAGTAACATAGACCATGTTCTTACAAAAACCATGGTACCTGGTACAAAATATAGATCATTTTTATACAGGCGCCACAGTAACATAGACCATGTTCTAACAAAAACCTTGGTAACATAGACCATATGTTCTGACAAAAACCATGGTATTATAATCCATGTTTATACAGGAACCATGGTGATACAGACACCTTGTCTATACAAGATACAAGCAGTAGTAACTATAAACAAACAAAAAACAAACTTGTCAATCCTACCAGAGAGATGCAGCAAAATATTTCTCTCAACATATTAATTGAATACAGTCTTAGAAAAAGTAATTTCTTAAAAAAACTCATGATGAGGAAGTAGGTTCAGGGTGAAAGGTCAAATCTCCTGGTGATCCTGCTCCTGATGACTCATTACAAGGTTGGTATTGGCACCCTGCAACCCCCTGGGCATGTCAGTGGCTAGCTTAGCTTAACTACAGACCCATAGTTGCTAACGCTGATTTGCATAAAAATTCCAATTCATACCGTGAAACAGAGTATTTTTCATTGTAGCGAATTTTTTGTCAGGAAACTTCTCAGTCGCTGCATGCCTAAGGTTTTTTTTTTTTACATCTCTCATTTGCATGATAATTTTTGTCTACATGAATTGGTTCCTTTTATGCAAATCAGCGAGCATGACCAAACTAGAAACCTGTAAATTAATTGGAGGATATTTAATTTCTGTTCTTTGAAAAGTTCGTAGGCGGACCCACGGTCGCAGGAAGTGGTGGGTGACAGTAAGTAACCAATGGCAACGGGATGTTACAATTTATATATAATGTGATATCTTACAGCAAAAGCACAGATATATGACCTGCATTATATGCTTATGTCCGAAATATTAAGATGTAGAAGGAGATGTAGAAGGATTGAATAATATGAAATAATATTGTAAACACTATTCCCTTTTCTAAACCTATCATTTCTTACTGTGGTGTTAATATGGGGCTGAATAACTTGTATTATTAACTTAAATTATTGATACTTCTTATTTGCATTAACGTAGATGTTTCATTAACTTGTATTTAATAAATAATAATAAGCATTTAATTGTGGAAAAGGGGTTTTATTGTGGGTTTCACAAAGCCTTTCCTTATGTGATTTAACTATTGATATTCATTAACATATTTTCATGATCTTCGCATGGATTTTATTTTGGGGATACTCTCAGTTGGAATTAGTTCTTAATTTCAAAATTAAAATCCAAATGTCGCTCTTAATCATTTCAAGTTTAGATATACTCTTGGATATAAACATTGTCATGATCTTTACATAACATGAAACAGAAATATGTACAGACCGTTGTCTTAAGCTCTACATTAACTTTTTTTCAGGAAACGAAAATAAAATCGAGAGAGGAGACATCCCTGGAGAGCTCGGGAGCTGAGGACTGGGAACTTGGGTCAGGGGCCGATCACGGACTGCTCTGATGACGAGCCAATAGCATTAGGTGTAGCCGGGGTAGGAATTTGGAAAACGACAACTAACAGCTTACTGTGACCAGGAGGACTTCCTCCACAGAGTATAAAATGTGGATTTACCGGTGGACATGGTCCACAGCCAGGTAGAATGTCCGACTGTAGATTTTGTGTTTATACTTACAGAGAATGGAATGTTGGGTGTATGTATGCTATAGTGTTGTCTGTCAATCAATGTGATCAATGTAAGTACAGGGAGGAAGTATTTTATACCAAGTATTACTAATATATTACTTCCGGTCACGGTTGACTGACTGTGGGCTCTGATAGTATGGGAGCTGTATATATGGTGGCTTTGTTGTCTGACATTTTACAAGTACCCCAGGTATAGTGTAGGACTCACTGGGGGAATAAACTGCAGCCTTTACCATTCATGTCAGTGGTAATCATCATACTGTGTGTAAGTGGGATATTGAGAGGTTGGTGTGTACATTGTTGCAATGCTTCATCTATGTGGTGTATATGTAGACTAGCGGATTTAACTCTATAACATACCACATAGAGAGGGAGAAGCTGTAAGTTTGAATTACAGCATGTCTGAATGACATACACCAGTTAGTGTAGAGACTTACACTGTCGAGACAGTCTACAGCTCTATATTGTAGCCTTGTATGTAGCGAATGTTGGTCCATCAACAATGACAGAATTTCTATGTAGCTAACACTCCCTGTAGAGAACGTACAGTGTCGATGTTCATAGATCGTGTACAATTTATGGCACTGTCGATAACGAGTTGTAGGTACCAAACAGCTTGAACTGAAATTTCAGCCACACTACTACCTTCTGGTAGGCTGTTGGTTGAATAGGCGATGGATTTGCATACTAAATAATTATGTAAATTATGTTACTTCTGTTGACTGTATGTTTCCATACAGAATGCAGATGGTTAAATTCAATCTGTCTGGCCTTATAATGTGTGAGTATCATCTGGTGTACTGTGTACAATTAAACTACGGTCACCTTGTATGATAACAAATCCTGGGTTACATATATAGGAAGTTCTGTTGTTGTGTAGGATGCATATAGACCAACTGTATCTCCATGTTTATAGAGGATAGAATATCTCATGTGCCATACTTCTGTGCTATAGCTTCTGCTTGTATGACAACCAAACAGCATAAATTCTATCATACTTCGGTGAGTGGCTTGATAGCTGTTATAGGATTGTAACGTGACATTGTAAACAGTCTGTAGGTAGCCTGATGTCCTCGTAATCTGGTGTCAACGTGAGGCTGCTACTCTGTGCGTTGACAGTGTGTGATATTTGAATATTCCGATACGCCAGGTTATTTCTGGGGTCGTTTGTCAAGTCTTATATTCAATGTAAGAAGCATGCGTGTCTGCGTCTGTGGGGTCACAACAAGATGGTAGATTTGTCCAGACTCCCACGCTAATTCACTAACCTGATCTCATCTCAGCTAACCTGACTGATGGAGGGATGGAAAGCAGGAATACTCCCGGGGAGTAACTGGCTTGTTTTAATTGATAAGCACACAAGCCTTTAGAGGGGTGCCTGGGGGTAGTCTATGGTCATTTTGAGAAATTTTGGAGCAAACGGTACGCACAGTGCTTATATGCAGATAGGCAGGATAGCTGTATCAACCTTGTGTGTGTTTAGATAGACAATTGGCCTAGCTGTACTGATCGTCCCAGCCCCTGTCAGGAATGTACGTCCCACCCTCATGGTCTATAAGGGAAGTGGTTGGGCTTGGCATTGATTTCTCTAAATACTATTTACTCTGGTGTAGAGGAGCAGCTAGGACTTGTATCATGTAACAATGACTTCCTTCAAAATTTCACTCGCTATGGGACAAGAGGAATGATGATTTAATCCTTGAATCCAAGATGTTTAATGCATTTAATGTGGAAATGTAAGCACTGTTGGCTACGGTGTTGGTTCCTGGAGTTCCACGGATAGCAAATCCAGTTAGTGGATCCAGGGTGTGTGGTTGGGGTTCACATTGTATACATTTTGTACCATTTTACACTTCTCCATGTCATGTTTCTATTGGTCGTCTGTCATAACTTTTGTTGTGGGTGGATGTGGGAATGAATTTATCTTCCCAGCAGTTCAGTATCTAACTCTTTAACGTTTTCACAAAGATATGATTGTCGGCGTGTTGATATACTTAGATATACCCACTTGCCGTAAAGCTACTGATGTGCAACTCCTTGTAGCAGTATGAAATGTAACAGGGATAATAACCTTCAGTATATTATCAATGCTCATGTCCGTCTTATTGTTATGTTCTGATACTACGATCCATGATATTGATCACCTTGGGGAGTGAGTATATAATTTATTTTCAATCATGCTTAACAGATTTCACCTATGACAAGTTAACAAGGAAATTTAACTGATATATGTGTGAAAATCTTTTTGTTGACAATCTGTGTATTGACAAAGCATTGATGACAATAAATAATTATCATTTTGATGATTAGGTTGTTAAAACATATGTGACAAATGCATGCTGAGGTTTCATTATTTCGTCAACAGAATGTAACATAAAATGACCTTATATAAAAGTCAATAGTAGCTTTTACGAAATGCCCGTTTGATGCACACACTTCTCAGTGTTTGCGTGTATCTTTGACCCAATGTTTACAAGACTGTATTAAGGCTATGTATTGCACTATCTTGTTCTGTATCGTAAAGTAATGCACCAATTTTTGGTGACACATTTACATATTCATGACATACAAGTGTATATATATATGTATATGGCATTTCCGAACTACTTGTGAAGCTGTTCCTGCAATACGTGACCCGTGGTATTTCAATCCATCACAGTTGATCCTGTTATATTTAACATCTCACAGCATTATTTACAGATGGTGCAATTAATGGGAAGACCCAGCTACCTCGGGTTCTAGTTCCATTCTTACAGTGTATACAATAACTTAACATGGCAGCCAATGTTTCACCAGCATCTAGACACATTAAACATATCTGTAATGGCTTAACATGTAATCATGCTGGCAGCAAACAGCAAGTTAGAACTCCACATAGGAGCCGATTTTTTCTTCTGTGCAAAATTATACACTAGCTTTCTCTCACTGGAATAAGTCTGCCGTAGGTTATCAGCCTACCAGACCCAGTTTGATTGTGTTGTAATAGCTAAGGGATGTATATGCTATAAGAACAGTTTACTACAGTAACTAGTACCTGATACATGTACTGTTGGGAAACTGTGGCCTACCATAATATCACTAAGTTAGTGATATCTCAATGGGATCCATCTTTTGCTGCATGATATATTTGTGGCCGGGTGTTGTACATGTCCCTTACTTCTGAGAAAAGGAGCAATATAGTCACATTGTGCATTTCTACTAGCTTAGAGAAAAATCAGCTGTTTTTTATCACTTTGTAAATTTTGTAAAGATACAATCATGACAAACAATTAACTGCCATAGTACAGGCTACATGTATGTGAATGAAAAGTGTATTTATATATTTCTTTTGGACATGTTTGATGTTCATGTGGTGTAGTTTATGAGAAATACAGTAATGGGACTGATATTTCTGTTCAATTGTGGCACAGACAAGACTTTCTAGCTGCGCTAGAATGTATTCACAATGCCATCAACAACAAGGACAGAATATGAATAGGTGTGCACAGTACATGGGTATAAAGGTTTACACAGTGTTCTAGATATAGAGAGTACCGTATATATAGTTCCTGAAATTTGACCTTTCACTTGAAGCATATAATGTTAAAATTGTAATATTACACAGAGTAGAGTGTAGATGTCTGAATCTGGAGCTGGAAGTTACTTCTGGTGCTTAGTACTCGGTATTAAAGCTACAATAGTTGTTAATTTTTTGCATAAAAAAATATGTAGTGAACACATCGTTGGGGATGTCTAT
>JAAUYG010106841.1_pt1 | contig 11757 bp, 13 predicted proteins | sample 7278091 | NCBI WGS metagenome assembly JAAUYG01 (sample SAMN14350201, study PRJNA611818) | marine sediment metagenome | isolation source: surface marine sediment (0.6m) | place: French Polynesia: Moorea | collected 2018-08 | reverse complement strand
GATTTACAGCTGCGACCATCGAATTTTCCCTTTCCTGCTTTCTCAGAAAGTGACGCACATGAAGTCTGGCTCGCCACTGAGAAAAGCCATAACAAACACACCTCAACAACCTGCCTCCTAATGTCCGTATGCTGAAGCTGGTTCACTTTTGCACAATTAACCCAGCAGGATTCGCAACTCTTTACACACAACAACATAAGGCCCTCGATGGCTGTGTTGGGTTTCGAATTTCCAGTTGGCATCCTATGCGTCTGAAATCTTGAGCTTGTCAGGAAAGTTTGGATGCCAAGACAATTTCAAATGTTTTGCCAACATTCATTGTGAAACGAAATGAGCTGTGAGTACTGAAGACAAGATCTGCACAAGGAGACCAACCCCAACCAAAACATTTCTGAGCCCCGCTCCTGAACGAACAATTTCGCAAATTCGAAAGCAGACACGTCCAGAGCATTGGATCTGGAAACAAGAGATAAATTGCGTCAATTGCTCGTCAACGTCAGGAAGCACCACAAGCATCTGTGTCCCAGAACCAGGTCCCTGTGAAACAACACATATATTCAAATCTATCAAAGCCGCAACATGTCCAAGAAAAGCCATGTTTTTGTGTGCCATCGAGTAGTCCCTGGAACAGCATCAGAAACAATGGTGATCAACTGACAATGGTGAAGCAGACAATGCAGCCAACGTTCTGCCTGCCTGCAGACTGTTCACAGGAGGAGGACTGCTTTCCTGGTGTACTGTCAACAAACAAGACGCAGTAACTGCGGCAGTAACAGCTGTAACCAAACCTTATTGGGTCATCTCCACCACGATCCCTCGATGCTGGTCTGGTCAGTGCAAAGGATGTGACACAGAGAGAAACAGTGTTGCAGATTCCAGGGTTGCAGTTTGGCGCAGTGTAGTTCACACTGAAACTGTAAGAAGACATCTTTGATACCAAACCAGACGAAGTGCACTTAGCACTTGGGAGACATCAGCCTGATTTGACTACTGATACCAAATCCCGAGTGGCCAAGGTGTCTTCTTTGCAACATCAGGACCAGTGTCAGGAAACATGTCTATGTCTTGTGCTGTCAAAGCTTGTGCCGTCCTGTGTGTAAAGAGTTCCATTCCCCTCTCCAATAGCTTCTTTCCCAGCCAACATCCACCCTTCCCTGCCATAGAGGTTGCAGCAACAAGAACACACAAAGTTAGTGCTGCAAAGCAAACGTGTTGATGCTGCAAAGGTGTTTACGCACTGCCACGTTTCGGGTCAAAGTTCAAATTTTCCAATTGATTGTCTTGTTTTTGCATTCACATTCCTGCACCAGGTTGAGAATGTGCTTCTTGTGCGTCAGTGCCTGAGTTTCAAAAACAAACACCGGTCGAATTCTCACCAACTGTGACAATGAAGCTGTTTTTTTCTTTCTTGAAAGCCAATTAGGATCAAAGTCGCGAAACGAATGACGTTCATCCCGACATAAGCTGATGTAACCTTGTTTTCTGACCTGTTTCTCCAGACATGTCACACGTTTGAAAAAAATATTTTTCTCTCAAGTGTCACCGTCCAGGTCGCCACCTTCAGTGAGTGTCCTTGAAGCTGTTAACTGCAGAAACAATAAACAGCAACAACGCAGCAGCAGTTATGAAATACGTGACGCTGCAGAACCAACAGATGCGCACGAGGTTGCTGCCTTTCCTCGCATTTGCTTCATGATCTCAGCGACCTGGCAGACACGACTCCACGCAACAGGAAGTTGCATGCTGTTTCCTGGACATTGATCGAGAGTTCCATGTCAAATCAAGGGAAACACAGCTTTTTTCCACCCACAACTTCACTTCCTCGACGTATTGATTAGTTCTGCAGCTTTGAATCAAAAGCAGAGGTGATGTAGTGCCTCTTGTCACAGAACAGTAAGTGAGAAAAGGCAACACCCTAGAAACCACCTAACTGAGAACAAAGAGCTCATCCTCAATATTCTGAATAGCTTTTTGCGTTGGAGATGTTTCAGTGGAACATTGGTTTGAAATGAAAAGACGCTTGGTATTGAAAGTGACTTTTTCGTGCGTCTCCCTTTTGGCACTTGTGGGTGTTCTGATGTTATCTTTACGTACGCCACTTCTAAGTTACGGAGACAGGGCGGCAAGAGTTGCACCACTGATCTCCAGCACTGTACAGAGCTGAAGTAGGCGGTTCCAGTCAAATCTGTGCAGCACACAATTTGCGCAACATATTTTTTCAAAAGACGCAGAGAAGGCACAAACATGTTGTGGTTCTCTGGTCTCCGTTTTTGAGTGTTTCGCTTGTTGAGCTGCTCGTGATGACTGGTTATCACGACTGCTACGAAAGGGCAAGACGTTGTTTGTCACACAGATTCGTGTACTGGCTTTCACACCACCGTCCATGCCCCGAAGCCTTGTCTTTGTCCTTGAGTTGCTGCTTCAGGAGAACAGCAACTTGATGTTGACGCAGTACACCAGCACTGGCAAGTTCAATGAACCCCAAAAAAAACTTCCAGGGAATAATTCTCCTCATTTTATGTTCACTTCATACAAAACTTAAAGGGAATAATTCTCCTTATTGAACTGGTACTTGATTTTCACGAAGATCAAACACACAAGCATCTGGCCTCAAATTGCTGGCTTGCGTTTCGTATATGTGTCATGAGAGTTGCTGCTTGCCATTTCAAATTCCGAATTTCGTTTCCTTTTGTCACGATACCGTGTTTCCCACTTGCCATTCAACACCCAAAACTGCGACGTCCCCAGCAACCAACCAGCTCTCAGAACCAATTAGTCGGGTTGCTTCACGCGATATCAGTTACCGCTGCACCAAAACAAGAGATGGTATCCGTGCAAACGGAGTTCATTCAGTTCCTGCACGATGCAGATCAAATTCCGCTTCTGCTTGCAAAACATGAAAACTGGGTCAGGAAAGTGGCTGTTCAACAGGAAGTCTAGCAACACAACTCCAGGGCGTGTCGTTTGATTCTTTTTTCTCCACATGCAACATGCGTCGTCTTCCCTGGAAGCGGGGGAGGAATAGTCGATCAATCATGTCCCATCAAGGTTAACCTTGCGTGAAGGCAACACGCGATTATGCGGAACTGCAGGTTTTTCGTGTCTGGCGTCAGATGTGCTGGGGTTTGCTTGATTTGGACCATTTTATCTCTGAGTTAAGTCTCGGATCAGACCTTTTTTATCAGAATCGCAACGATGCCGATGTGAAATTAAGTCCAAGATGCAACACATCATCTGGCAGTCTGATTCACAATTTCTGTCTGGGGTGCGCAGTTTCCAACCAAAGGCGCTGCCTTTCCCAGCCGTTTCCCCAATAATTCTGCTCACTAAAGGCACAAATAGGCCAAGAACGAATGTTCGCTTTCTGCGCACAAAGCAGCACGCACACGAAAGATTCAGCACGCATTCCGCGAGTGCTAAGCACATCCTTTCCGGAATAATTCGGGTTGCAGGCAAAGAAGGAAGTGCTGTGGTCTAAGACGATTACACAAAGAAACAAAGCCGGAAGAATTGCGGAAAATCAGAGATGTGCGCGGGCTACGTAAGCGTGCTTCTCTCCGACGGCAATGTAGTGCCGTGAACGCTGTGGAGATAGACCCCTTGGCACTGCACGGACTTCCATCATAACCACCAAACACCCCGAATTCATGGTCAGACACTTCAGAGGGGATGCTTTCTGGTGAAGTGTCACCATAGGCCACTGCGTACCCAATTCTGCCTGGGATACCTTTCTCTTCCAGAGGGGAGATGTGACTTCCCTTGACACATCATCTGAAGACACCCATCTGCTGGAGGAGCAACTCTCCTCTGTCTCTGTGCAGGGAATCTCTGGGTGACAGTTGACAAAATCTATTTTTCAAACCAAAACGATAGCCATGCCATACTAAGTCAGTGCAAAGGCCATGCAGTCACTTGACCCACACTATAATTGATCAGTCTTTGTCAGAAGTGCCATTTGGTCCCTGGATATCAGAGAGGTAACATCTGAGGAAACCCCCACCGCCCTTTCGGTTGCACAATGCGGACAACAATAAACCATGTATGACACATGACAACAACCACGCCATCGGCAACATGACTCCTTTCGGCCAGCCTTGGGCGAAGAAACTTGAAAATTTGCCATGTGTGTTCACCTGAACTGTGCCAGCAGGTTGCCTTACACCCCATGCTTAAACTAGACAGGAGAGCATTCTTGGTAGCAGGGCTAGCTCCCCCAGACCACAAGGGCAACAATACGAACCTCGCATGCCAAAACGTGAGTCAACAAAACAGGGGTCTCAGACTGGCTTATGTTCTTATCTGGCTCTTGTGGTCACCAAGCCGATAATTCTGCTGACAAAGACATTTTGTGCAGACGACAAAATTAATTGATTTTTGCAGAGTTCTAAGTGAGGTCAGTTCCAATTCCCTTGGCTATATGGTGCTCATGACACATTTCTTTTGTTTGGTTACTGTTCTGATGAAAAGCCGATCATCCAACGGACGCCAAAGAAATGCCAAGAATGATCTTTTTCGTTGTGTTCCAAAATCAGTTTTGATTCTGTTGGGACATTTTGGTGCTATCCTAGTGATGCACTTGAGATCTTCGAATTACTACGAATCAAGCGCTGGCCAGCTTCCGGCTGAATGTGACACCAGGTCTTGTTTAACAAATCCTTTTCAGGTGAACAAAATGAGCAAATCACAAAACAACTTTCGATGTAGCCCTGCGTTCAATGGGTACATTTCCCCGCACTATTTTATCATCTCCATGGAACCACTTCCATTGTGCAACAAAACGCGTGCAACACGTTCCACGCAATGAACTCGCAAGCCTTCTGTGCAGTTTTGATGTCGCGTTCTTCTTGCTGGAGAATACTCCATCCACACTCAAATGTCAGACTAACAGTAGGGTCTCTTTTGCAGTGGTCTATGTGACGTGCAGAAGCCATATTTGCAGAGCAACATCCCAAGAAAAAACACCACGATGTTTGCTGAAGAAATACGCTGTCCCTGTCATGGAACTCAGTGAATATCTGCTGGTTCAGATCAATATCTGGAGGCACCCTGGGACTGGACTCCATGCTGAGAATAGAGAGGACTCGCAGAATGATCTTTCTACTCAGACCCACCCAACGCTGACCGTACGAATCGTATTTCAGTGCCAGAAGCAACAGTGACCAGCAAAAGACTGCAGCAAACAAACATCTTGTCCACCGTCTGTTTACTTCCTCAGATAATTCTGAACAGTTTGTGACGAAAACTAAACACCTTTCAAGAGACACTTCAGTTGCATTGCAGAGAACAGTCATTGGTTCTAAAATGCTGCACAAGCGAAAACGAAACAACAGAAAGTTGAAGCCAAGGGCTATCACAGCATTCCTAATTGCAAGAAAGGAAGGCATGTAACGCAGTGCAATGCAGAAGAAAGCAGCACAGGATAGACGCCACGGAGACATTCGCCGGACATTCACATCGGCGCCATGCCGTAGTATTTCTGTGCAAAAGTCCCTTCATTGAAGCTGATCATCTTATTCCCACAATGAACCGACCCAGCTAACATCACCACAAGGTCCCTTCAAAACACAACAAGAAACTTGCAAAAAAAACCCCACATTTTTCATGAAACAACAAAAGGTCCGTCTCTGTGCAGTTTTGCGCTGACACGCAAAGCATCGATTGTGAACAAAGCACAGGATACAGCGATCATATTTCCTCCCTCACCATGGAAGGTTCAGGTTCTGCTCTTTACGCAAACAGGTGAAACAACCAACTGTCGTTTTGTCATGCAAATGTAGCGGAAGAACACCTGGAAGTGACCGATACGTCACCCTTTAATTTGTACTCCGCAAGGCAAGCTAGATTCATCAGAGGACGGACTGTGAACGAGCCTTCCCCCCTGCCAGATCAGCGACGAGGCCACGGTGTCCACATGATCATGCTAAAGGAAGGTCTTTTGGAACCAATGTGTGATGTGGTGGGGGGAAACATCACAAATCTGAAAGCTGTAATGGTTTGAAAACTAGTTTGTGCCGAGTTATCCAGGGGTGGGGTGAAAACGACTATGGCGACCACAATGACAGGACCATGCCAGCACGACTCCATTAGACCGCTCTGCGTCAAGGCTGCCCCCACCAAGAAGACCATTCTGAATTCTCTGGCTTCCAGATGGTTTGGGAGTGCATATGACGAGGAGTTACTGGCCTTTTGTTTAGTGAATGCTGTCATAGAACTCTCTCCACAACAACATCCACACGAAAAGCACACAAGCGACACAAAACTGCACTCAGCAACATTTGCCGCTCAACCATTTCATTCTAAAAGAGTCCCTCAAGTCTCTGAAGGATCCCTCCATGAGAGATGACCCAAAATTCATGATCTTCTCCCAGCTACATGGCAAGTTTTTCGTTGCGCTAAAACATGCCCAAGCCAAATTATTCTGTAAAAGGGCTTTGCTGATGAATTTTACCTGAGAACGATACCACGCACATCATTACCTGGGCAGATTTAATCGACAGCAGAAACGTCACAAAGATAAAACAATGAACTACACTTTGAAAATAATTACTGGAGTCAAATCTACGACGCCTGAAAATTTTTCTCCCCTTTAAGCAAACGTACTGTCGGAGAATGAACAAGACCGGGGAGCACCAGAAAGGCTTGCAAAACACGGATTCCCGAAAATTTAGGTCATTTGGGCGCCCCTGGGATTTTCATTCACAGCGCCAAACATTTAATTTTCCAACAACAAAAAGAGTTTGTGATGCTGACACATTTTCTGCCGTCAAAACAAAACGACTGGTCTCAGTTCTTGTTCTGAAGCTGCCGCCGCCATGCGTGATGCACTCAATCAATGCGGAAGGAGAAGCAGGAAGAGGCACCTCCACCACGCACTTACCGAAACCAGGAAGAACATCAACGACGACGAAAACACATGTACAAATCGATTCTGGCAAGACCAGCGTTCTGGTGGTGCTTTCACAAAGTTGGCATCTGGGTGGTACCACCACAGACGTGACAGTGCAATTGAGAGTGGGCGCAGTTGACTTTATCAGAGTATGAATGACTGGCTCTTTGACTTTTTCCAACAAGAATTCTGGTTCTTTCGAAGCCTCCTTGTCAATATTTCAAGTACTACCTTTGACTTTTTTGTTGCTCGGGAATCACGTTTTCACACGTTGATGTAACAGAACAAAGGAATGCGCAGTGGATGAAAGTCTTTGGTGGTCTCGTGACCCTGCATCCATCTGTATCAAAATGTGGCCAACAGGAAAGAAAGAAAAGCTCACTCAGAAAGCCTACCCATGCAGACACCAAAGAACTGGTTTGGTCAGTTGGCAAGCAGATCAAGAGAGACCTCACAATTTCCCTTTTAAATGAAAGTTCCTGAATGGGAGGAACCTTCCTGATTTTCAAATAGAAATGTTTTCTCACGTCGTCACAGCTGCAATATCTGGACACCTGAAACCCAATAACCAACGTGACACAAGATTTGTTTTGCAATTAACATCGCCACAATATGAAAAGTTCAAATGTTTGCAGTAATGGGGAAAGACCACAGATCTTGTTGACCACTGAAGCACCGGAGCAGGCACGGCAAAAGAGACCAAACTTTATACTCAAGGCAAACCTGACAAGTTAGGTGCACGTTGAAGGTTTGTTTTTTTTTTCTGTGGGTATTTACCGGTATGAGTGCTGCTGTGTGCAAATTCCAAAAGATATTGGAATTTCCACTGAAAAGTTGGGATGTGCATTGTCTGAGAGTGAGCATTTTTCGTGGGTGATTATGTCGGCCATTCTTTGGCGAGAAAGCGTGAAAAAATATTTCTCGATTCCATGACGGACCAACACTTCGCAGCAAAGCAAACTTGCCCTGCAAAGACTCCATTATCAGAGCCATCCAGGGTTTTCATCAAACATTTGACAAGCGTGTTGCTTTGCTTCCAAGGTTGTTCATCTTTGGTACTTGCAACAAAATGTCAAAAAGCAAAGAAAATGTAAATTAAGGAAAAACATCAGGAGATGACGACAACGTATTTACGTCATTGCATATGCAGGGAAGAAAGGCGCGACTGATCACGGAGCAGAGCAGCTTCATCCACAGAATGGCTCCGCTGCTCCATCCAGGGCTTCCCCAGCTCCAATCTCAACTGTCAAAGTTTCGGCAACAAGTCTCGCCAAACAACCTCGAGTTGGAAGAAATGGAACTTTGGTAAGGGGGGGGGGGGTCGAAGATGATGGTGTTTTTGGTCACAGTTCTGGACAAGTTCCACCAACTGACAAATTGTTACTTGCCGTCAGATTTTGCCGCTCTGTTGTTTCTTCACTTGACTCAGTGGTGTACTGGTTTGGAAAAAACCACAGACTAATCTCGCAAAAAGACGTTCTGCACAAAGTGACAACGAGTGTTTTTGTGGTGCGCAATCAACTTTTTGGAAAGTTTGCCAACAGGTGGTCTCCTTTTTGCCCAATTGACAATGGAGTTCACGTCATCATGCATCTGCTGCTATCAACAGCTGTGTTTGCTTTCAGCAGAACAGAAGCCATGTACAAAAGAACGCACGCATCTGCTTTCAACGGCGAGATGTCCACTGCAGATAGACGCCTCAAAAACATGTTTGTGACGACCTGCCCTGACTTTATTTCAATGGCTCTTTTCGACATCAATTTCTTCAGCAAGTGAATGGCGTTTTGCACTGGTATGCACAAAGGGCAATAAGATAGAATGAGAGGATGTGAAGCAACAGGTTTCCGTTTTCTAAGCACAACACTCGTGGCACGATTCTGCGTCCGTTGACGCAGACAAGTGTTCAAGGTGCTTGGGGCCACGGGTGAAAACATTCACGTGAAGAACCCAAAAGCATCAGTCAGTTGCTACTCTCTTCTGTGTGCTCCGAAAAAACGAACATCAGTTTGGGGGGGGGGGGTCAGAACAGAATGGGGTGACAGTCCTGGACAATACACAGGAAGATCTCCATCAGCCCATCCGTTAAGGGCAGCAATATGATGGGGTGCGCTGCACCAAAAGGTTTTCTTGAAGCTGAAAGCATTGCCGCTCTGAAAGTTCGCACTTCAGCAGGCAGCAAACAAAACAGCTGTCGGTGTGTGGAACGTACCTGAGAAGTACCCCTTCATAGAAAGATACCCCCCCCCCTTGCCTCTTGGTCATGCTACCCTGCTTCTTCAAAATTGTTACCTGTTACCACCAGGTTCCCTGAACTAGTACAACCATTTTTGCAGAAAGTAACAGTCATGACAAGGTACCAGAGATGTCTTGTGGCAAGCAGGAAGTACGTTGGGGGTGCCTCTTGGCAACGTCACACCGGTATTTCTGTTGTGCCAGGTTAGGTTTTTTGACGACGTTCCTTCAAAGCTGCTGCGTCGTGATTGTCATTCAACCTTTGAACCAGTTCGTCTTTCAGAAATGACGTCATTGTCTCGAGGCTGAAGCAGCTCCAAATCTGCAAAGTTGACAAAATTGCTCGAGACAGCTGAGCAAACTATTTTCCTCTTGAAGTTTAAAGTTGTCCGGACCCTTGCATCGCCAGCTAAGATACTGACTTCTGAGCCTTCTGCTCGCTCCAGCAGTACGTCAGACACCCCCCCACCCTGTCCCTTATAACAAAGAACACGACCAAGGTCACAGGCAAGTTTTGCTAACTCTTTGTTTTATTCGACTGTGGCTCACTGGCTGACCGCAGAGTTGTGCTCATGAACACCCAGCAGTAAGCAGAACACTTAGTGCAGATTGTTCCAGTGCGTGTCTTTGTTTGCCAGTGGCCAGACAGAAAGCCGCCAATTGTGGCACCTGGACTGCCTAAAGCTGGCCATAATTCTTCAAAACAGGTTAATTAATTGGAAACTGTGTCCGTAAGCCTTCAATATGAAAGGCCAAATGGCAATTCACAGACATTGCAATCCGATTGGAACTGAACAATAGGATTCTGATCCGAATCTCTTGCACCAGCAGACGACGGACGAAAACAAATAGGAAACCCAGGTTGGTCGCAAAGGCCAAGTAATTCAAGACCTACTGGGGTGTTATACCTCACCACTTCAGTTGGGGGAGGAATTTTCACCGTGCCTTTTCTCGCATATTTTTCTGGGCACCAAATGGAACAAGCTCTGGACTGTGCGTGATAGGTTTCGGCACCAGAGATCACATAACATCTGATTCTTCACACTTCAGTTTGGGGGGGGGTGGTCCTGCTCTTCTTGCCAAACAATCATACAATCATTTCTTCCACTTCCTTTTAAAATTGGCCAGAAACTTGAGCGTTTCATCCTCAAATTCTCGAGTTTAAAATTGGGATGGATCCATTGAAACGGAAACATCTAACCACACAGCACAATTCCGCGCATCGCGTAAAAGGCCCCAGACCCAAAATTATCCCAACAAGGTAAAGGGTGCTTGCCGAGTCGCTCCAGTTTTGTGGGGTCCAAACATTACGACGACGACAACAACTATGATAACTACATTCATTGATGATGACGACAACGACAGCTGGTGGGCCGCTCCGCTTCAGCCGTGCAGCTCAATTTTTTTTTTTTTTTGCCCCTATTCAAGAAACATTTTGCCAAAAATTGAGCTCTTTGCACCACCCTCAAGACATCAGATTCTTGCAGAGAAAAGCTTTTTCTAGTTGTTGCTTGTGTTGGCGTTCAATTGCTAAAATCTGGATACTTTCGCTTTTGTTTATCTAGATCTATCTACCCTTGTTATTTCTTGCGTGGCACAACCCATTCCGTGCCTGGTTTCCACCCACACCAGCCACCCACACAATCAACAAATCAATCAAGTTGTCTGATCAGCTGAGCCAGTCCAAACGTTTTTTCAAAACCATTCCATCAATGTTGATCCACTCCCATTGTCTTTCTCGGTCGATGATGATCCAGAGTTCTTTGTTGACATCAACTCTAGAATGCGTTCAGCTTTGACTCTAGATCCAAAAGGTTGATGATCTCCCACTGCCAACAAAATTCTCACAGATGCAGTGATCGTTGTTTTATGTTTGAACAATATATGTCTGAAGCTCAGCTGACACAAGCGCCTTCTTGTCTCCAGAACCTTTTTAAGCACTTAATAGAAGCAGAAACTCTTACCTTTCAAACTGCAGAAGCGAGGAAAAATGTTAAAGCTGCGTTCGTCTGAAATCTGCAAACTTTTCGCTGCATTCAAATTTCCTTCTCACCACCCACGCACGGCCATTTTGTCCTGAGCAAGATGAGTTTTGCAGCCACGCTTTCGAATAGCTGGGTTTAAAATCTTGCACAGAAAGCAATTGACTCACTTCAGAGAGAAGCGTTTTGAAATGACAAAAAAATCAAGTGTCTCTTTCTTCCGACGTTGTTCAAGAAACTGCTCAGAGTTACAGAGTGCCTGGGTCGACTTGTCCTTAAAATGAGGTCAAGGCCGCGGGGTCAGTGCTGACGTCACACGGGAAATCCCTGGGACTGACGTCATGACAAACAACAACAACTTGCAGCAGTCAACGTAAAGTCGTACAGGCTGAACTGCTGGTTGCAGCCACGGTCGAAGACTATGGTTGTCTTAGTCCTTGTCGAGCCAAAGTGGTTGTAGTTTTAGCAGCCCTGTTACATAGGTGAACAATAGGGGCTATTGTTTTCTTATGTAAGACTTCAAAGCAAAAATAATTCTTATGCAATTTTATTATGTTACGGGATTAGGATTAGTGTAGTGGCTTCTCTGGTCATGCTCTGGTGGGCACTTAGTGGTTATGCAACAGCACTATGTAAGCAAGTAGTATTCATCAAAAT
>JAAUYG010156699.1_pt1 | contig 11758 bp, 15 predicted proteins | sample 7278091 | NCBI WGS metagenome assembly JAAUYG01 (sample SAMN14350201, study PRJNA611818) | marine sediment metagenome | isolation source: surface marine sediment (0.6m) | place: French Polynesia: Moorea | collected 2018-08 | reverse complement strand
CTTCCGATCTCCCCCACACACGCTACCCCTCCCCCTGACAGGCGATACAAGGAGGTAGGTGGACACCCCCCATTAACATGCATCCCCCCACTCCCACTAACATGCCACCCCACTGCTGCATACCACCCACCACCCCACTGATCTGCCACCCTCCCCCGCCCCACTCACATGCCACCCCCTCAAGCAATGCATGGCGACGGCGGCAGCGAAGTACGCCGTCTTGTGACCAAATCTCTTCTCCTGTTCATCTGTTGAACGAGGCTCCCCTTTTTGTTTGCCAACAGGACACACCAACTGAAGATGTCCTCTGAAGCGTCCCTGTTTGAGTACGACCTGGACTATCGGGAGTTCCTGCCAGGAAGGAGGCTGCCCACCAAGAAGTCACCGACCACCCACGTCAGCTATGCCCCAGAACTGGTGCACAGGGCGGAGTTTGATGACTCGGATATTCTGATGGCCACTTACCCCAAGACAGGTTGGGCTTGTATTATGCGGTGAGATGTTGGGTTTCAAAGCTTCAAATAGCGCATTGAGTGAATCATCACCAGGGGGCACTGGCAGTGCACAATTTGTCAAGCCAAACACAGGGGTGCAGTCATGCGGGTGCGTCTTGTATTTACGGTTGTCCTACGTGTCGCCGTTGTCACCCCCACCCTCAACCCCCACCACCCACCAGGGGTGCCACCCCAGTGACATGCCACCCCCACTGATACATCGCGCATCCCCACTAATGCACCACTGATGTGCCACTCCCACTGATATGCTGTCTCCACAGACATTCCACCCACCTCCACCTCCTACTAGTGATGCACCACCCATCTGACATGCCACTCACCCCCATCACCACTGATGCACAGCCCCACAGACATGCCACCCACATCCCCACTGACATACATCACCCCCCCCCGTGATGTACCACCCCCACCTCACACTGATACACCATTCCCAGCACAGATATGCCACCTCGGTAACATATCACCCACCCCCACCCCTACTGATACACTATATACCTCTCCCTAGTGATGTACCACCCCGATCCCCACTGACGCACCACCCCCTGACATGCCACCCTCATCCCCCACTGAACATCCCATACCCCATGATGCATCACCCCACAGACATGCCACCCCCACTGCACCAATACCAATGAATTGGGCTTTGTGGCAAAATATCTCGTTCTCTTCACTCACAGGGCAATGCTGGACAATGACCATCATGCGACTGATTCAGAGGGCCAGGGAACTAGAGGAAGGCAAAGAAGACACTGATATGGCAGACTTCTTCGCTACCATGCCTTTTCTGGAGTTAGATCTATCCTTTGAGAACAAAGGGGGAGCTACCCTCATGAAACAACTTTCACCACCTAGATGTGTAAAAACCCACTTGCCTCTTAAGCTGTTCACCAAACACATTCAAAAGCATCCCAACCTGAGGATCATTCAAACTCTAAGAAATCCCAAAGATACTTTGGTGTCATTTTTCTATCACATGCACACCAGTCTGGGAGGGTTCAATGGTACTTGGGACCAGTTCTTTCAACTCTTCAAAGAAGAAAAGTTACCATTTGGTGACTTCTTTGAATTCAACACTGAATGGTATCAGCTCAACAAAGACAGGGAAGCCTCCCTAGTTCTCAAATTTGAGGACATGAAAAATGACCCCAGAGGCCATGTGATCAAAATTGCAAAATTCATGGGTGACAACCTATCTGATGCTGCTGTGGATAAAATAACTGAGCATTCTCACTTTAAGGTGGCAGCCCCAAAGTTAAACGCTTTGATGCATGCCAAGACACACTGGAGACCAGGGAAATCTAGTTTCGCTAGGACAGGGACATCAGGAGGTTGGAAATACTACTTCTCCCAGGAACAAAGCAAGATAGTGGATGCAAAATTTGCCGAGTACCTCCAACCTCTTGGCCTGGCATTTATTATGAGAGCATGAGTTGGAAATGAGGTCTGTGTATTTCACACCTTGTTCCCCAAAATAGAAACAGGAGAAAGAGCATATTTCTCCATCAAAGTCCCAATCCTCAAAGCAGATGGTGTTGAACAGTCTGGCCATTCAGTTTCAACACCACCTTTTGTCTACTCCTGATAAGTACGACCCTCTCAATCAATCTATACTGTGGACACACTCCAGGGGCACTCCAGGAGTGCTCCTCTGCTCTTGCTCTCTCTCTCTCTCTCTCTTCCGCTCTTTCTCTCATTCATTGTCTTACTACTTTCTCTTTTCCTCTTCTCCCTCTCTTCTTTTCTCTCTCCCTCTCTCTGGTAACACTCTTCCTTCTCTTCTTCCCTTTCGCTCATCTTACAAGGTAATCCCCGGTTGCACAAAGTTTTGAATGGGTAATAAGACAAAAAGCCAGATTTCATGTACTTGTGGGGCAAAGAAAAAAAAATCATGTCATTTAATTTGGGAAATAAACTTTGCTGTTGGAACAAGCAGTTCATGTTTTTGACCGATTTTGAAAAGGAAAATTTTCCAAAGAGAACACAGGGCGTTGCACGTTGTTCGCTGCCTGTCCAAGAAAATCAGAACAAATGTACTTTCACCTTTCATGGTCTGAGCTTTAATTTCACTCAGCAGGATCATTGGCTTCCCACCCCAATATCCACTGGCGCCTCAACCCCCCCCCCCCTGGACATGAAGTGAAGCCGTCCACCGAAGACACCGCCACCAGTCAGACAGACAACATACAGTCGTTCCTGCCTTTTTCCCCCCAATTTTCCAATGTGGTCACTTCGAACCCCACCCCCCCCCGCACAAAAGGAAGAGAATCCTTGTTTCCGTCTCCACAATGCAAAAATCTGCACAATTCCAGATTTGAAGGAAATGGCCCAAAACATTGATTTGTGTGGATCAGCACTATTTTTTCCACCCTCTCTACAGTGCCACTCCCTGCTGATGAGTACCTATACTGCACACATAACCCTAAACACCAGCAGAAGTACACCAAGGTAAAGCTACCACTTACCCAAGGGAAATACCAACAGCTAAGCAGCCTTGCCTAGCTCTGTTACTACCCTATAAAAAGCCTTGCTGACACTAACCCTCCAGAGTATGTTGATACTCACTATCAATTGGCTACCTGCGCCCTTGAGAAATCGACACTGCCGCAAGTTTGTGACTAATGATCCTTCAAGTGCGTATCCTGGATCTCACTCCCTCCAGGACAGCACTGTTGTTGCAATATTCCTCTTGAGCCATTTCAGGTGCGGACCCAGGATTTTGGTCAGGGGTCCAAGATCAGAAATCTGGAAGCCTGACCCTGGCATTCAATCTCCAATTTGAGTCATTTGACCAAAAACAAGTACCCTTAGTCAGCGCAAAGGCCGAGCACCCCAACCATCTGTCACGTGGGGGGTCAGCCAGCCAGGGGGGGGGTCCTCCACGACAACGATGACACGTGCATGACTCCATTAGGCCGATTCGACTTAGTCGCGCTCGGCCTAAAAACCTATTTGAATTTGAGGCATTTTGCCAAAACTGCAGAATGTTGTCTTTTATGAGGTCAGGGGATCGGCCCTCTCTTGCCGTCATTGCATCTTGATAAAAACGGTCATCCACGCTGCATTCAAACATAATTTAGCTGATGCCTTCAAATTTTTACAGTTTTTCAAAGCATGTTGTTTTGCATTGTTCAGACAGAAAAGGGTGTCGAAATGTACCGATTCGAATAGCACAGGTTCTGCTGTATCTTCTTCTCTTATCTTCAACAGTTTTTTATGAAGTCTGTGCATTGTCTGCTGTGTGTGCCTATTTCTCTGACCTGAATAGCATTGAACTGTGATCATATGTGGAGAACGCCTGTGTCTAGTGTCGAGTTGGGCTAAACTTGTGTTGATCAGCGGAACCATTCATCACAGATTTTGTCTGAATCTCACGGACAGGTGTCAAGTTCGCAAGGGCGCAGGAAGCCAGTCAGTGGTGAGTGTGTGCAAACATATGTGAGGCTAGCAGCAGCAAGGCTTTTTATAGGGTTGTGGCAGCAGCAGCATAGCTCTGCGAAGCTGCTCAGTAGATGGTTGTTTATCTTGGGTATGAGGTACATATACCTTGGTGTTCTTAGGCTTATGCATTTGGGCTTAGGTATGTGGTTAGCGTACTCGTCACAGGTAACAGGCAAGTTGGGTCTCCATTGACGATGAATTAAATCAGGACCCATCCTAGGAGAAATCAAGCCAGGCCCGAAGGGCTAAACTTAAGTCTGTCCCCTGACCTCTGAGTGGATCTACAATCACAGGTTAACCAATTTGAACTGTACAGGTGGGTCTCGTTTAATCCGAATATGGATAATCCGTATTCTCGGTTAATTCGAAGCCTAATGGAAATCACATGTAGATGACGGACGTGTTAATCTGCCCGCTTACAGGTGGGTCCCGGTTAATCTGAACATGGACAATCCAAATTCCCACTTAATTCGAAGTCCCTTGCAAACTTGTCTCCTATCTCTGCAATGCTAATCTGGCTGCTTAATTCAAAATTTGGTTCATCTGAAAGAAAATCACTCCGTGTTTGAATTTCGAATTAACCGGGACCCACCTGTAATTTGAAATAATTTTACTTAGTATTACTTTTTTCCAATGAAGCCAGAGGTACCTGTGTTTTGATGCAGGATCACCAACCAGCACATGATGTGGGGCCACGCCTCCCTGTTTGAGTACGACCTGGAGTATCGCGAGTTTCTGCCGGGGAAGTGGCTGCCGACCAAGAAGTCACCACTGACAAACTTGGGCCATGACCCTCAACTGGTGGAACGGGCTGAGCTTGACGACTCTGACATCCTTGTGCCCACCTACCCCAAAACAGGTTTGGTTCCAGCCACTTGGGTACCCTTTCCACTGCCCACCTACCCTGAGACAGGTTTGGTTGTGGGCCACTTGGGTACATGTACCCTTTCTGCTGCTACCCCAAACAAACTTGGCTGGTAACCTGTTTTGATATAATTTTCATTGAACTAGCAGGCTTACATATTGGATTCTGATTTGGGACCAAAACCTGAAAGCCAGAGGTTTGACCCTGGATCTCAAACTCCAAATTTGCCTGCAAAACTGTTGATTGAACATGCCAGTGCAGGTTGTTGATGTCCTGCATAATGTTGACGGAAAATCTTGGATCAACTCAAACCATGTTTCTGCATACTGCTGGTTCTATAAAAACTCTTCTTTTCTGTCAGTAAGGGGTGGAATCCCAGCCTTCCTTGCCCCCGGTGTGGAAGTGAAAGAAGAAACGTGTCATCTAGTCTCCCCAAAAAGACCGCGAGATTTGGAAAGATTCCTAAATCTCACAGCTGAACCATGGAATTTGGGAACCATGAGAAATTTGGGCACAAATCTCATGCTAGTTTCGGATGTTACATTTCCCAACTCTCTGTCTGTCTCTCTCTGGTTTTTTTAGGACTGGGCTCACACCTTTAAAGACTGTGTGGTTTAAAATCCTTCTCCAGTTCTAGTCTTCCATTGCAGGGCAATCTTGGGCAATGACCATTATACGGCTGATTCAGAAGGCCAAGGAACTAGAGGAAGGCAAAGAAGACACTGACATGAAGGACCTCTTTTTCACCATGCCTTGGGTGGAGCTGTCCATAGGAGATGACAGTGGAGGCCCTGATCAGATTAAAAAACTTCAGCCACCAAGATATATCAAATCCCACATGCCTTTTGAGTTGTTTGCCAAACACTTTAGAAAGCACCCCAATCTGAAGGTTATTCAAACTTTGAGAAGCCCTAAAGATGTGATGGTATCATTTTTCCATCACATCCAAGCTGACACCAGCCTTGGAGGGTTCAATGGGACTTGGGACCAATACTTCCAACTGTTCAAAGAACAAAAGTTACCTTTTGGTGACTTCTTTGATTTCAATGCCAAGTGGTACAAGTTCAACAAAGACAGGGAAAACTCCCTTGTTCTGAAGTTTGAGGAGATGAAAAGGGACCCCAGAGGTCATGTGATCAAAATTGCAAAATTCATAGGCTCCAACAACCTTTCTGATGAAGTTGTTGACAAAATAACTGAGCAGTCCCAATTCAAGGTGGCAGCACCAAAACTGAATGCTGTTATACACAATTTCCCATCTTGGAGAACAGAGAAATCACATTTTGCAAGAAAAGGCACTTCAGGGGGTTGGGAAAGCTTCTTCTCCCAGGTACAAAGTGAGATGGTGGATGCAAAATTTGCAGAGTACTTCCAGCCTCTTGGGCTGGACTTTGATTATGAGAGCATGAGTTGGAAATAAATGGGGTGTCACTGCTTAGACAGTTTCAGCAAGTCTACGCTATGAGCTCCGCTTACTAATTTGCATGAAACAGCGTAGGGCATCTCCATTAGTTTCAGCAGAGGTACGTTAAGTTGGTGTTGGCGTCAGTGGATTGCTGACACTGTCTAATGTGAGAGAATCATATCTGTCCTTAGAAAAAACTTGCTTTGGTCAGGCTTTTTGAATGAACATCATATTTTGTGACTTTGGTGCCCTCTCCCCCAATATAAACCAATGAAGCAATCTTTTGTATTTTTCCCTGGAGACAACATCATTCTTAAGCACAAAAATGCTGCATCCTTCAGTGAAGGTATTTACGTCAAAAGATATCACTCCCACAACCAGCCTTCAGTGTTTGCTCTAGATCTATGTTCCAACGAAGAAACAATTTTGCTTGATTTGTTTACAAAACGATGGACAAGATACAAAACTTAAGATCTTGTATGTGGACAAGAACTACCAAATCTGAAGTAAAAAAAAACTTATTCGCTTCAGTTTGTTGACCAGCAGGATTTTTGGCGGAATTGTTCCGTGTATTGAAGGACGAGTAAATTCAATCTGAGTGTTCGCAGCACAGATTGAGTTGTTTTGGGTTTTTTTCCCCAGGGCAGATGTGGCACAGCAAAGCCTCTCAACACCATGCACAACACAAACACACAGAGACAGACCACAAACAAATAAACAAACACATACTGACACACCACACATGCACAACACATAAACACACACACACACACAGACCACAAACAAATAAACAAACACACACACACATACTGACACACCATACATGCACAACACATAAAACAAAAACACACACAGGAGAACACAGAGATGCAGTGTCACACACACATACACCTCACACAAACACAAACAAAACAACATAAACACATACATACACACATCACACACACCACACACACACCAAACACACAGATACACAGACACTAACACACATGCAGTGACACACACACACACCTCACCCTTATACATAAACATGCACATACACACATGCAGTATCACACACACACACTCACACGCACACAACAGCCACACCTACACATTTCAAAGGTTCGAAAAACACAGAATTCGAAAGAAACACCAAAACTTCCATTTCCAGTTTGTTCAGAGGAAATGCACAGAAGTCCCTGCGATGGACAAACGACACGGACAAAGCCGGGAAACAATGTTGAATTGTGCGTTTGGCACTGTACCTATGAGTCCCAGTTAATCGGAACTAACAAAACAAATCCGTAAAATTGAGCAAATTTTGAATTTAGGTGTCCAGCAGGGATTGAGACATAGTTTTGAGACTTCTTCAGATGAGGCCAATTTTTAATTTTAGCACATCTCGACAAAGCGGGACCCAACTGAACTAGAACCAAGCTTTTTGAAAGGAAACCTGCGCCACATTGAGGAACGGGCAACCACCCCATGGCCAAGTGACCGTTAAAAATTCCACGCACGTGGCGCTTTCATCAAGTTGCGTATGTTGCGACCAAAGATTCTGCGGCAGCATAAAAACGACAGGAGAATGAACCCTTCAACACCACTTTCCTAAGTACAAAAGAGAATGCCACTTCCTTTAGTAGAAAAGAACAGACAGTTTATGCACAAGTGGCATTTGTTTGAGGACTTCCAGCTGTGATTGACATGCCCGACATTTTCTCCGTATTTGCGTATTCATTTTCAGATTATGCCAATGCCAACGAGCAAAAAAACATCAGCGAAACACGTTCCACATTTTGTCCTTTTGTCAATGTTTTTTCGCTCTCCTTTTCATTTTGGGAGCCAAACCTGTCGCACAGACAGAAAATTTCTTCTAGCGTTTGTGTTTCAAAATTCAAAATGGCGACCGCCGAGACGTTTGACGCTTCGTTGTTTAAGTACGATGCCGGGTACTATCAGTTTCTGCCCGGGTACTGGTTGCCAGGGAAACTGGTACCTGGGGGTTTGTTCACATTCAGTCAGAAAGGCGTCGACTCTGCCGTCAGTGTCGAAGTGGAGGATACCGACTTTCTCGTCGCAACGTTCCCCAAGACAGGTACAGTCAACTGCGCTTAATTCTAAGTTCATAAATACACGTTTTTTACCCTTTGACCTTTTTTGGACAATTTGCTCAAATATAGAAATGAACGTCTGCACGGGACGCACCCAGAAATACTTGTAAACTTGCGCTGCGCTCAACTCAAGTTCAGAAGCTTTGTGTGTTATATAATTGTACAGGTACCTCGAGCTTAATTCGGAAAAGAAAAACCAAGTTAAAAACCTTCGAATCAAGAGATTTTTGGATTAAGTGGGCAGATCAACACAAGATATCTGTGCAGCTATGATTTCCACAGGACTTTGAATTGACAAGGAATTCAGATTATCCATATTTGAATTAACCGGGACTCACCTGTATCAAATGAATCAACAGTACTGTTAGGGTTGTGTGCCACACTCTGAAGGGATTGAGTGCTTCCCGAGAAAAGGGCGGCGAAATCAGGGAGAGGGCACTCTCTGGTGGATTATTAGGAACATTTATCCCAGTGGCTGTCTCATGTGTGTATATCGCGAGTGCCACCCCAACTTTTGCTGACCGCGGGTGGGGTGGGACTCATGGGGCGCAGGCTAAAGGTCCTGTTCAAGTTCAAACTGAAGCTCCAAACACATTCAGACCTCAGCGGCCAGCAAATAAAAGAACCTGTATGACTGGAGCACAATGTGTTGTTTTAACGTTTTAGATCTACTTTTTGTCTGTCAACCTCGCCACAATGAATGAAGTTATCTATTTGTGCATAACGGAAACAGACAATTGGGCAATTTCCGATTGCGACTGCTCCAAAGCCTTCGCGCTTGTCAATTGCGCGTCATTTTTAAGCCGTGCGTGCCGCCTGCAAGGTGGCTAGCCAAGTGGCTCATCTGAGTCACCAAGGCGGGGCTGTTATCATTGGAGTTTTCATTGGTGTTTTGGATGGAGGAAGAGGAGGGGGACCCCCTCTCAATTCTCATACCCCTTGCCCAGCCAATTGGCCAACATGGCTAACCCCATACTTATTTACAATGGCAGCATAAATGGAAAGTGAAGATGAACTTAAAAAGGATATTAAATAGGACACCTAAAAATTTGTGATGGGAGAGTGAGCGTGGCGGCTTTGATGCTGATAAGCACCCTTGTTATTTGAAAGGTGTGTCCATCCAGTAAAGCCCATCAAACGCTATCCTGCACATCATGTTTCTTCTTGTTTCCCCCCAAATTTTGGAAAAGAGTGCCGACCACAACTGACTCGTTATTTTCTTCTGTTTTCAGGGCAGACCTGGACGATGGCTATCCTCGGGCTCATCCTACAGGCCAAGGACCTGGAAGCTGGGAAGGACATCAACTCCACCACCTACTTCCTCACGAAGATGCCCTTCATGGAGACAGAGTGGATAGATGGGGACACAGGAGGGGACAAATTCCGCCAACTAACCCCTCCTAGAGTCATGAAAACCCACCTACCCATTGCCCCATACCAGGGCCTGCTTAAAAAGTACCCTAACATCAAGGTCATCCAGGTTATCAGGAACCCCAAGGATACCCTAGTGTCCCTGTACCACCATCTGCAGAGTGAGACCCAACTTGGAGGGTTCACAGGCACCTGGGATCAGTTCTTTGACCAGCTATTCAAGCAAAAGAAAACATTCACTGGGGATTTATTTCAAAATACTGTAGAATGGTACAATTTTAACAAAGACAGAGCCAACTCTTTGATTATCAAGTATGAGGATTTGAAGAGGGACCACAGGGGTCATGTGATCAAGCTGGCCAAGTTTTTAGGCTATGATCTGTCTGATGCTGTGGTGGATCTGATCACGCAGAAAACCAGCAAGAAAGACATGAACAAAGACTTCAAGGCCTTGATGACCAAAGATACCCCCTGGGACTCCAAGAATGATTTTGTGAGGAAGGGCATAGTCGGGGATTGGGTCAACTATTTCTCCAAAGAGCAGAGCGATTACGTAGACGCGCAAAGCAAAAAGTACTTCGAACCATTGGGGATTACCTTTGAGCATAGCCAGTAGAGAGAGCGGAAACTTTGTTGCTTTTTAGAAAACAAGTACGCTTAGTCAGCGCAAAGGCCGAGCGCCCCAACCATCCATCACGTGGGGGGGGGGTAGCCAGCCAGTGGGGGTCAGTCAGCCAGGGGGGTCCTCCACGACAACCACGAAGACGTGACTCCATAAGGCCGATCCGACTTACAGTCTCGCTCGGCCTAAAAATGCTGCTTCAATGTGACATGGCAAAGCGGGAAGCAATGACGCGTTTAATTGCACGTAAAAAATTACCACATGAAATGGTGTTAAATTGAGTGGCAAGAGCCATACAAGTACAAGTTTCCGCGCTGTTATGAATAGCAGGAAAAACTCTGTTATTGCAAGTCTTCCGATGGCAAATGGGGAATTCGTTATGTTTTTTGTCTGTGCTCTGGATTTTGAATTCGCTGCTATTATGTGCATCAAAAAGTGAAGTGATGCAAAAATAAATCGACTTAGTGGAGCTTTAGAAATTGTTTTTAACAGTGCGAGAAGTCGTGATGCAATTTCCTTTCCCTAGTTTTGCGCAGTTCCGATCACAGTACTTAAACATTCGCGACGCAATGCGTTTTGAGCGCTAGGACTTTCAGAGCGAACAAGCCTATGGATGGCTTATTTAGCGTGGGCGTTGGTTGCGTTTCCATCCTATCTCTTTCAACAAGGGCGCTTGTCAGCGTCGACAATTTCAATTCTTTTTCAAATAATTTGTTCACATCAAGAAATGCGTTTTTTGTTGCCATGAAAATAAATCTATTGTTTGTTCAGATCAAACACACATCTTGTTGCCAGTACAAATTTAGACATTGCGTTACTATTGTGATAATTTCGGAGTCCACAGACCACATGGTGCGTTCATCATGCCCGTTCAACGGATAGATGCCAAGTGGAAAAGTCCCATGATCACAGCGTGCATACAGGTGCCTCCCGGTGAATTCGAAAAACTAATACCAAGTAAAACTCTTTCGAACTAACCGAATTTTGGATTAAGCAAGTAAATAGCATTGCAGAGAAAGGAGATGAGTTTTTTGGGACTTCGAATTGTCTCGGAATTGGGATTGTCCATGTTCGGATAAAGCGGGGCCCACCTGTAACGGCACTTTCTATTTGGGTGTGGGGTCTGGTGTTGTTTAGATGCTGATAATGACAGGAATGACAATGATGGAGTGTCACTTTAGACTGCTCACCTGACAATAAGAAACGAACTTATCAGACAGTTTTTGCAAGGCTTCGCTGTTTGCTGACGTTAACCGGCTTGACTGGGTCAATTCCGAAAATAACGTAAGTCAGCTACGCCATTTTGTGTGTGTTTTAGGCCGAGCGCGACTGTAAGTCCAATCGGCCTTATGGAGTCACGCATGTGTCATTGTCATTGGTGTGGAGGACCCCCCCCCCCCTGGCTAACCCCCCCCCTTGGCTGGCTACCCCCCCCAAGTTGCACCTGAT
>JAAUYG010057521.1_pt1 | contig 11758 bp, 8 predicted proteins | sample 7278091 | NCBI WGS metagenome assembly JAAUYG01 (sample SAMN14350201, study PRJNA611818) | marine sediment metagenome | isolation source: surface marine sediment (0.6m) | place: French Polynesia: Moorea | collected 2018-08 | reverse complement strand
GGGGACGTGTACAATGTGAAAAGAATGGGTCCAAGCACAGAACCCTGAGGGACACCGCATTCCACTGAATATTTTTCACCCAATGTACCATTGATGGAGACAGTTTGTTTTTTGTTTGAAAACAATGGAAAGTCCCATTCTCATTCAGTGCTGGTACCGTGTAGATATCTGCACATGCGGGAGATTATCTCCATGTTCAATCTCAATGTTTATCACATTCTTTATCCTGCCCCATCGTCCATTTTAGCTCTGCACGACTGCGTCACTAGAGGTGGTAAGTGGATTCGTCTGTCATCCGTGTCGCTATTATCTCAGAATCTAGTGGGTGGTCTCCTTTCAAAGTCAGTAATTGCTTATCCTGGGTCATACGCCCAGATCAGTTTCTGAATTTTTGAAAACAAGTGTATTTTCTGATTTTTCAAAATTTGTTTTTCCTTTTCGTTAACCAGTGATCCTATAGAAGCAAAAAACTTCAATCGCACTCCTGCCTCAAATCACTTTTGACATTTTCTTCAATATTCTCCTGAATTTTCTTTTCAGTTGTCCTCACAAAAAGTACTTTAATTTTTGAAATTTTAATTTACGATTTTTCACCCCTTTTTTCCTTTTCATTAATATGAGACTCTACATGGGGCGAAAAACTTCAAAGCAGTACTCCTCCTTCAATCGCTATTGACTTTTTTCAATCCTCCTGAATTTTATTCTCTCAGTGGTCCTCACAAAAGTACTGTTTTGGATCTTTGAAATTTTGAGCTTCCGATTTTTAATTATTTTTTTCTGGAAATTTCAAGTTCACTATTGTCACATATAGGAAAACCAAAAACTGCAAGTAACTAGAAAAGGGGCCATCGTAGATGTGAAACGGAGTGAAGTGGGCCTCAGGGTCAAATATTCATCGTATATCGGGTACGTTTGACAGTTAAGTGTTAAAGGTCATTCTGAAGTCATTCAGTGCATTTCCGATTTTCGACAGGATTATGTGAGTCACCTCAGCCACATAGCTTGGCTGGTAGACATTTAAACCTAAATTAATTGTTCCTTGCTGGCAAGTGGACAAGCAGAGCGTCAAGGCCCCTGGGCATTGAATATATAAATATATATGCTATGAGTGGTAAATGATTGTCGGCACATACATCACTTTTGATCGACAGCAAAAATTGCTGCGCTTCTGATTGGCCAGTGTCAATAATGTTAATTACCACCTCTAACTTGATGTGCCTGTGTGTGATATGGAAAACGGCGTTAATGTTTACGATATCAGACAAATCTTACAATGTCTTTAGCGATCAAATTTGTAGCTAGATACAATTGCCAACCAATTCGGGGTGTTTGCGAAGCAGAGACTTGCTTACATATGAAACACTAATGATGCATTGATAGCAGGAAGCCGGACAGGGCTGCTGGGGTGGCAATAAGGCACATAGGCGTTTCAGCTATTTAAAAGCCTAGCTTTTTTGATCTGCTGGACGGCCCACAGTGTGTAATCACACAGACCCGTCTGATGTGGTAGCATAAAACCGCGGGGGTCCACTGGACTCTTCATTGCGCAGACAAATGGGGTCTGGGTTATTTTTAGTTCCCACTATTCGACCCTTTGAGTATGCAAACATGATCTCAGGTGGGCAAACGTTTTTGTTACATAAGGGTACGTAGTTAGTCACAGTCTTCTCCAGTTTAAATATCCAAAGTCTGGTTTAATTCATTTCCAACAATATATGTACAGTAGAACCTGTCTTGGAGGACCACCCCATTCGCCATAAAATGTGGTCTCTCAAGACAGGTGATCACAGGTGGTCACCGGTGACAAGTTCGTTCACATTGAAATATAGAACCGTGTGGCAGGAATATCTGGTCTTTCAAGACATGTGGTCTCTCATGGCTGTGGTCCCTGCAGACAGGATTTTACTGTACATGATAATGTGCGTTCAGATTTGAACTCTTGATGGCGGAAGTTATATCTTTCAGTTTGATGGCAAGATTGATGTTGGGCATGAGCTTATGCTTCGATCGTTTGGAGCACTGGGTCTGTCTATGTCTGCCATCATGTATCGTCTGACAGGAGAACGTGGGGCCATGTCCTGTTGGTTCCTCACACGACTGCTAGTGAGTATTGCTACACGTAGCGTAGTTTTTTTGTATTATAAGTACAGGCATTTTACAATATTAAAAACTACTACATGTATTTTGTTTTAGTGTAGCAAGTTCCGCTTTATCTACTGCAACGAGTTTAATGTTCTCTTGCTTAAAGTATATAAGTCTGTTCAGACTTTCCCGTTGTTATTGTTAATGATATATATCACTGTCGTGCAATACATGTATGGAACATATCCATAATAATACACAAATTCTATACATACATAGTTTCCTAGGTAGCGTTTACAGTTTCTATGAAGAACCATTTATATATGCAAGCTACTGTTTGTGTATTTCTTGTAATTATCTTGACAGTGTGTATGTCGCAGTCTGTTGAAATATTTACTTATTTTTTTAATTTGATAGTATTTATGTACATGTAATTCATTAGGTTGTATTCCTGTATATGTGTGACAATTTCGGAAGTGGTATTTCCAGATGAGCATGTCGTTCATATGCTTCGCATTGCATCATGATTCCCAGGAAAATGGCAAATTTGCCACCACTCCCCAGGTTAGTGTCCTGACCTTGAAGGAGTTCTTAACAGAGAGGATCACAGAGACCATGAGTATCATATCCGATTCCTCAGTATGTCCATTAGCATCTCGTGTGTCTTAATAGAGCGTGACAAGAATATACAAACAAAAATATTACAAGTGGCATAAATCCTTATGACGCATTGTTGGCATTAATTGTGTCATTTGTGTCCTATACACTGCCTGTACCTTTGTGGCATGGGTTGCCTAAACAAATACACGAGGGATGTCTAATTTGACTATGCATACGCCGGTTGAAAGTGAGTAGTTTGGCAAATCTTGCATTTAGTGAAGCATTCTGGAATGTTTCATAACTGACCACTACTATAGGAGAGTGTTTATTGGCGTACAGATACAGCATGTAGCTATGTACATGATATGTCTTGAAAGACCATAAAGAAGAAGTCTTGATCTGCGGCAGCAGGTTCACTTGTATTTCAACGTACTAATGGGTCTTCCTGGAAATGTATGGTCCTTCAACAAATGCGAGTACGATATGAATCCTACAGTGGTTACGAGTATTTTTACATGTTAGCAACTGTTAACATTTTTGCACATTGTTACGAGTATTTTACATGTTAGCAACTGTTAACATTTTTGCAGCGTAGCCTGGTGCAGTTTTCTGGATTCTTGCTTTTTGCTGGGAACTTTGTGTCGCTGGTTCAGCGTGGAAATTTTGACAGCCTGACAAGTGGCTCGAAGCTGCGTAACCCCCTTACCATGCATCTTCTGCTGGATGCGGTCTTTCTGATCCCAGGGACGGTGCTAGCCTTGCTCTACCCAGAATGGGTGTTGTCTGCAACTTTGGTAAAGATACATAAACGGCTAAGGCAAAAAACAAAACATTACCAGTTTCTGGTAATATCACCTTGCCTCAAATGGAGCGATTGTGAAACTTTTTTTATTGATGCAACATATTTTTCTTCCTAGAACCAAGTTCTATAAACCTGACAACCAAAAACAACAAAGAAACTCGGTCATAACAGACTTTAAGCAACAACCACAATAACAATAATCAACACGGCTGTAAAATAATTTTACCAAAAAGAATACACAGCTCCTTAATGGAATTTGATCAAATTTGACATGGGCCTGAAAAGTCTGTACATGGTACAAGAAAACAAGTCTTCAAATTTGATTTATGATATATTATTACTAGACTAGGCGTAGATTATGTCCAGACTAGGCAATGATTTGATGGCACTTCTGAGGTCTTTCTATATTCTGGGACCAATGAACATATGCTTTCACTGGTACACATATCCATGATATACAACTGTCAGTGACACCTTAATTTCCTCGGAGTTAAAGACTTCTACACGCAAAGTGCACCTATATGGCTTAACAATGGAATGTTTGTTCATCAAATGAAATACTCAACAGCTGCATACGCATAATAGAACTATGGCAGGCACGATTTGGCCAAAAAGAAAAAAATCGACGATGCAGCCCATCTGAATAAAAGAAAAATATCAACACAGTATTTTTGGCGATACATGCAGTGACCAGAATCTAAAGGGCTTTTTCTTGGCCTAAATGCATCCATGTTGTGTATCGCTACATATGTAAAACATTCCGTCAGTGATGTAAGTCACTGACGGAATGTTTTACATATGTAGCTTCCAAGTTTATGATATTGCTAATACAGTGGAAGCAGTTTAATGCATACACGCTAGTTTGTGAAAAAGTCCCAACCGAATATACTTTAGCAATTGCTATTTTAGTATTTGTTGTCCTGCTTGGCCGATATGGCTATGGCTAAACAATAACTTCTTCTAGCCATGTGTGAGATACGTTTTGCGAAAGGTTTCAGACTACTACATTTAATAGTAACTTCATGTAAACTGTATTTAGTGTATGAACTCAATGCTGAAACTATCACAAACCATAGAGTCAAATCATTTCTTACAGCCACATGGGAAGTCTATTCATTTGGCTGTGTGGCCAATACGTAGTGCTAGGCCAGGAGTGTTATTTTGTCTTTTCGTGTGTTTATGTGTCTGGGTGTCATTTGATGGCTTATTTCAGCGCTAAACTCTCGTCTTTGTTAACCCTTGCTAGGATCTGAAGAAAGCTCCCCTGGATGACTTCCACCTGTACCTGTATCGAATGATTGCTATCTGTGGCATTCATCTTCACCTGTTCAGCCTGCTGGCGCTGAACTTCCCCAACGACGAAGACAAGAAGGCGACTTTCAGAGCAAGACTGGGGGTTTGTACCAAGAACAATGTCATGCTGAATATTTGCCTTGGTTCTTGTCCTTTTCATAATTAACTGTCAGTCAAATTTTGTTGGGTCTGGGGCACTCTGGGCATGAATAGCTAGCAAGGTGGTCTCACATCGGCCAATACAAACTGATGTGACATCCCAATTGATTGATTGTACATGTGTAAGATACTAGCATTGCTAAAGTCGGATATCAGTATATCTTAATCCAGAAAGGCTTTGTGTCACACAATTTCCTACTTACCCTCATGATGCTAGTAAAGAGAACATAACATCACTCTGATACTAGTATCATAATACTGCAGTTTCCCAGGTGGTGTGTTGGGGTCTATCCCACTCTTGTTCTACTTTTGTTCTTGTAACATTGCGAAATGCTACTCATCTTAGTAAAGATTGGTCATATAGTCAATGCTCCTGGTCTTTCCAGTACTTTGTGCTCATTTTGCCATTCCTGGGACTAACCTTCTACAAACACGATATTCTACTGCCTGGGGGATGGAAGATGATGCTCGCCTTTTCTGTGCCCTTGCTGAATGCCTTGATGGCAGTGCAGTGCATTCCAAGGCCTGGAGAGTTGTTTGGAAAGTTCAAGCGTGCTTAGGTGCATTTCTTGGAGTACCATTTGTTACTCTGAGGTAGTTCCAGCATGTATATGGAGTGTCTTTGTTCTTTCAGTGTTCAAGGTCATTTAAGGATCATTCAGTGCACTTGTTTCAAAACAGCATGCCACTCCAAAACGGATGGCTTTAGAGTGAAATTTGAGGGGGGGTGTCATATAACTTATATGAGGTACCCTTAACCTTTCAGTGTTTATTTCATTTTGGTGTCATTTGGTGCACTTGACTCAAAATGGCCTGTAACTCGAAAATGGCTTGTCGCACAGAGAAAGGAGTGAAATTTTGGATTCCAGGGACACTGGTAAAACATATTGGGTATGTTAGCCCTCGTAGGGTGTAAGTTCAGTTGGGAATAATTCGTGATCTCGTCTGGAAATTCCACAGAGTTCGTAAAGGGTTGGTCGTTAAGCGTTATTCTGGGACTCGGGGAGCAGTAGTAAAAATGCCATTTGGGGAACAATGGCACTTTGATATTTTAACATGCTGTAACTGGAGAACCTTTAAAGCTGAAACATATGGAAAATGTTTGATCGTTGAGTGAAACGGGTGAATTTAAATAAACCTGCACCTTTGAAATAAAACAAGATACTTCGCGTCAGCAACATGGCCATTGGGTATGAAATTCGCTTGATGTTATATGGCAAGTGGTTAAGCACCAAAAGCAGATCAACAAGGCTCATTGACCTCTTGTTTTATACGTATTTCAATGTTCGTCTTTTGTGATCATATTTTCCATCCACTGTAATATTACTTTGCCGTTTTTACAGTACCTGTCAAGAATTTATTATTTTTTGTTCACCTATTTTGGGGGAATGATCGAAATAAATAACACAATACATTGACTTCCCTGTTATATTGTGTGGAAAAGACACCAGAAAAATTATTATGGTCGCACTTCTCGAAAAAAAATATGTAATCTAAAATAGATTGACTTAAATCAGACTAATCAGTAGTGTGTGATTGAGTAAGATCCCGACTAAGCCAAAACTTAGATATAATGTTTTTTTCGAGGGCTCGGCCCATGTCATTTTAAATGTAACTACGTCTCATTTTCTCTAAAGATTCACAATGGAATACCCAGATCACAGGCCCTCGAAGATTCAGCAGCTGATGATGAGAGCACAATATGGACTCAGAATCGGATTGACTGCCAGACATATGTGGCCGATCACAGACTTACTGTGTGGATGAACACAGCGTCATGAAGATTATATTATTTTCAATTTCAACCTGTACCGCTAGCAAATTTTAGGAAATTTTATGGCCCCACAGTAAGCCATTGATTCAAGGACAACTCTTACCGTGAAGAGGCTGTTGCACAATACTGGCTTTTCGCTCAATTCGTAATCATATTCGTGTTGTTTTTATTGATAAAAATGTACTTTACGAGCATTTGCGCCTTTGGAATAGGTTTCCTCATCTTTAATAATGCATACCGATGTAAACAGGCTACTCTTGGTCCCGGCTCTTGGTACATTAATACTGGTACATTAATAGTAATCATGTGTTCGGTTATAGTGCAGGAAAAAGTTGGAAATCTCACTATTACAATTCTTCTCCATATATGTAATTTCAGTTTGTGCAAATTTTGTGGCAGTTAGCGGCCCAGTTATTAGTCTACTTGGGTCGGGGGTGTGCCTTGTAATAATCTGAAAATGCCTACCTATTTCTGTTTTGCAAGGCCTAAAACATATGACCTCCAATGGTGCAGCTCCATAACACAACCCTTTTGAATTGTTGCTGGGTCAGATAGCATCCAGTACATGCAATAATGACGCGTTCATAATTGCCAGCTGTGTATATTGTATATTGCCTGTGTATATTGTATATTGAGAGCGGAGTAATAAAGCGTGACCTATTTTTAGACTTAGCGTATTTTCCGTCTGAGCTCAATGTCGGGGTAACATCCGATCAGTTATAAAGTCTCATGAATTTCGAAAGGCCACCTGCTACCTGACGGTAACCTTATGGATAATTAAGTTTTTACGGTATATAAAAGTTTTTTTTTATTATTTTTAGGCGTAATTTCATCGTCGGAAAGTAAACAGTTGGTTTAGCTTGTATCGATGCCAGAATAGCTGGTAATTCAAAGGAACCTTTTCACAACGACCACCTACGAAAAATACAAAACTACTATATAGTATCACAGGTAGCAACGATATTTGTTAAATTCTGCTGCTTTCGACTTTTAAAGATGCCCTCTCCGAATTTTAGCTCTGCTTGACTTTGTCAGCAGGGCTACTGTTGTGACGAGGGCGTATGTTGACCGTCCGTCATCCATCCGTCAGTCCGTCGCCACTTAACTTGGGTTTCTTGGAAACCACTGCATAGATCCATATGGTGCTGTAAAATTTCAAAATGCTACTCCTACTAGAGTTTTCATCCGATCTGAGCCAAACTTGCTATAAATAAGGCCATTGGGTATGAAATTCGCTTGATGTTATATGGCAAGTGGTTAAGCACCAAAAGCAGATCAACAAGGCCCATTGATCTCTTGTTCTTAAGGGAATATAAAGTTATAAATGGTTTGGCGATCTGCCAAAAATTAAAAATTTTGTGGCACTTTGAAAGTTTTTGAAATTTTTGACATGGAAGTCAATGAAGAAAATCCTAAAATGCGCAGTATGTTGAAAACGGATAATCTTAGAGCAAAACGGATGAAAGTTTGGGACGTGTGGTACTGTATACTACATATACAGGTACTTTTCACGTCTGATTCTTGGCATTTAGTTTGGGGTCATTCTGTCCACTTTGCAAAATTTCTAATGTTTCTAATTTTCAAAAGGTTACTGATCCGCCAGTTTTCATTTAATTCAACCAAACTTTATTGTAAGTTTGTCGTCAATGGGGAAATAAAAATGGCAGATATCTGGGAAATGGGTAAGGGTTTAGCAAAATGGAGTGACATTTGGGTGTAGGGGATAGTTGTGACATATTATATATGAGGTACTGTATTGTCCTGTTGGTGTTCAAGGTCATTTTGATGTCATTTGGTGCACGTGCCTTAAAATGGCTGGCGACTCGAAAACGGCTACCCGGAGAGTGAAGTGGAGTGAAATTTGGTTAGTTGTTATAAGTATATGTAGGTACTTCTGACTTTATAATGTTAAGGTTGGTTTGGGGGTAATTCAGTGCACATGTATCAATATGGCTTGTACCTCAAAAAGGGCTTGCCATAGAGCGAAACTGCATGAAATTTGGGACTCGGGGGTAGTTGTAACATGTATCAGGAGTATCTTTGACCTTTTCGTGTTTAAATACCAGTATCAGGTTCGGGAAATATCCACATGGACAGCAATGGAGACCCTCTTCCATCTATGGTTGGTCAATACATCTAGAGGGGGCTGGTCCACGAGTCACCCACATGGGTCTCTAACGGCCGTCTCTCTATGATTTTAGTGAAATGTAAATATACATGTAACACCAGTGTCGGCTGGTCGCTTGCCTCGATTAATTAGCCTGATCCAGAGGCAGCGATTGGCCATCCAGGTGTCCATCTGGTGTGGGTGGAGTGCGTAGGTGTGTCAAATATTTTCAAATTTCAAGGTAAATATGTTCTTTTATTTTCAAAATCTCTAATTATACCGGTGGTGATTATATATAACTAACAGGTCAACATCTTCAGACAGTTCTCATCTGTGCATGTGCCACATTTGAAACAAGGCACTGACTTTGTTCTCTAGCAATCTTGGAAAGAAGTGCAAAATTGGGCCTTTGCTCTATCCAGTGGGTACCATGTCAGCTATACTGGTGAAACCCATTGGTCCCACTTTATAGTTTGCTACCAGTCTTTAAAGTCATTTGAGGACCATTTGGTACACTTGCTATGGAAATAGACTCCCCCTCCCCTATCCTCCAGGGCAAATGTCTTGAAAAATCTTAAGTGTCCTAGTTAGTTCTTAAGCATGTAAAAGACCATTGCCAAAGTTAACAGTGAACCGGCCCTTTTCTTGGACCGGGTATCTGTGTATCCCAATTTTTAAAGGTACATGTAGTTGCTGTCTGACAGAATTCACAAGGGGAAAACCAGGCTTGTGTATAGGGATCACAAATGTCTACCCTCATAATACTGAAAAAGCCCTGTGACCTATTATTCCATCAGCAGTGTCAGATGTGAGAGCCAACATCTTGAAACATTTTGGATCTACATGTATAACCCACCCTAGGTAGAGAAAGGATAGACGGTTTATGACCTTACATCTCTTTCAGCATTTTGCTGAGGGTCCCATGAGCACCAAGTCTGCAACACTTCATGGTTGATTCGAATAAGCACGCTGGAGGGATCACATTTTTCCCTGGGAGGGATCATATTTAAAGACTGCTGGTCAATTACAAAACTGTTAATGATCAATTACAAAAATGTTCACACTAGTGTGGGAGATGAATGTATCTTCTGTCTGGATGTAAATGACAACAATGTTATCCTTGTCATCATAGAGCGTAGAGCGAACAAGAGTAAAATTTGGGATTCAGGGGTTCTTGTAGAAGATATGTGATGTATCTTTGATCAGTTAGTCTTTCATGTCATTTTGAGGCCATTCAGTGTACCCATCTCCATGCGGCTTGCAACTCATTATTTGTTTCATATGTCGCCAGTGTCATCAAGGTGATTGGTAACTTAAGTTGATTGCTAGGTTTCTGGTCTTAGGTTCTTGAAAAGCACTAAATGTGTTGTTGTTCGTACGTATGGCCAAAATATTAAGAGCCAAGGGGATTGGTAAACTTAATTTCATGCAACACTTAACTCCTTTGAGGCTTGATTCATGAAAATAAAAGTATGGAAGGAAAAGACAATTATAAGCAAATTGGTTTTCAAACTTAAGTATATTTCTAGATTTAATAACTCTTGATGCCTGGTGTACGAAATATTTTAAGTGTGCTGTTGATCTTAATTATCGAAACCAGCAGATCATGGCCAGCAGATCGGAATTTAATAGCAACTGAAAGCCGCGGATCGTTATTTTAGCGAGGGTCTGGCTCAGCTCTCTGTAGCAGAGTTATGATACCTTCTAGTTTTTATATTTTAAGTGCTACAGTTCACAACCCTATGCTAATGGCCCTAGCCACAAATTGTGCCTATTTTGTACTTATTGTTTATATATTTTGTTGAAGATGTACAATTTGAAATAAATTCATTCATTCATTCATTCAAACGATAATTACAGCCATTGTAATTGGCAAACGTAAATTTCTTGCAAGACTTGAGAACCTGTTTTTTAGACTTAAGATTTTTTCCAGAAAGAGGCCCCTATTCTTCGGCCTCCGGAAAAGACCTGTGGTTTTCTGTGTTAGTTTGAAAGGGTATACATGACATCTGGGATTCCTCAGTCTCAAGGTGAGACTTCTGAGGGAGTGTTGTAACCCTACACTGGGGTGTAGTGTTGGAAGGCGGATCTCGGCCAGTGTACATAGCTTCTGAAGACTGAAGGGAGTAGGCTAGCACACAGGCCATACTGTCAGCAAGTGATTATTAGGACATACATGTAATTGGATAACGTCTGTGTAATGTTTTCCTAATATCCAGTTCTATTGCTTGTTAAATGGAATTGACTTATTAGACTGAGTTCTAGCTCATTCAGAGGGGTACACATGGGTCTACAAAATATGGCCTGATTCGAGTTTTATTTTATGACAGAGAACTACAAATCACAGATCATTATTTAAGACCCCTATCTGAATCGTACATCAATATTTAACAGCCATGGCGAAGCGCAGATCACTCTTTAACAGAAATGTTCTAGTCGCAGATCAATCTATCACAGCCATGGTCTAGTCGCAGATCAAACTTTAACAGCCATTGCCAGCAGATAGGAATTTAACAGCAACTGAAAGCCGCGGATCGTTATTTTAGCGAGGGTCTGGTTCATTACATCGTAGTTTTATATATGGGCTGGCTCACGAATCGGTAGTTACCAGGGGCACAAAATCGCTAATCGCTCTTTAGTGAGGAACGCAGATCACAGCTCACAAGATAAGAATTTGGTCGGTTCGCTAGATCAATTTGCCAAAATGGCCAGTTCGTGCGATTCAGTCGATTCGATTTTAACCCATGTGTACCCCTATTCAATGGCAACAAGAAAGACCGCTGAAACAGCGGAAAACCCCGCCCATCAACAAACCTAATGAAGCATTCAAATTAATATGAAGTGCCACTGGCAAATATATGTGCAATATAGAGATGTCCTAAAACTCAATGCATGAGTAAACATTGACTTTGATCTTTCAAGGTCACTCAAGGTCAAATGT
>JAAUYG010185279.1_pt1 | contig 11759 bp, 13 predicted proteins | sample 7278091 | NCBI WGS metagenome assembly JAAUYG01 (sample SAMN14350201, study PRJNA611818) | marine sediment metagenome | isolation source: surface marine sediment (0.6m) | place: French Polynesia: Moorea | collected 2018-08 | reverse complement strand
CTAAATTTTTTCTGATGAGGTAATTTTCTACCAAGTTGTGGCCATTTTGGGGGTAGAAATAACTCAAAAATGCATTCCCGGAGTGTTATAATTGGTACTTTGGGGCCAACCGTGATGCCCCATCGCGTTGCACAGCAACCGACTGTCTAGTTTAGCTATATGAGAATTCTTTTACCATGTGGCTATTTGGCTAATAGCGCTAGCCCAGCATATTGCTTTAGTCGTGTGCTAAAAACAAGAATCTTTTATCAGTGAATGATGATGGTAGTCTTTGGTAGAGTGTGGAGTATATGTGTTGCTACACTATCAGTCTTGTATCTTATGTAATATTCTGATGCAGGTCTGTTGATAGATATGCTGGCGGTGTTGGCCAGTTACAGTATCACAGTAAAGGAACTGAAGCTGCTGGTCAGCCTGCTGAAAGGGTCAGATGGGAAGTGGGTAAGTCGAGCAGTCTTAAATTCATAGTATTGTAGAAAAAATGTGAAGTGTTTGTGTTTGTGTGTGTGTGTGTGTGTGGGGGGGTATTAAGGGCAGTTCAGATTAAGAGAGGTTATTGAAAGATAAGTATCCCTTCTACATGTACTAGTGAGCTGTTAAATGATTAAAAATATTACAGAAATCAGTTTTGTGCAGTTTCACAAATTTCTATTTTAAGTAGAGATTTTCTGTTTTAAAATTTCTATTTTCTGTTTTAACTTTCTCAAATGTCATTTGTTTCCTTGCTTTTCCAACAGCCACGCCACTCTGAGAAGCTGTTGTATGTTCTAAGACAAATGCCTCAGCGACATGGACCCGATGAGTTCTTTAGTTTTCCTGGGCGGAAAGGATCCGTAAGTATTGTTGGACCATTGCTGTTAAAATGACCTTCTGTGTGTAGAATATCTCAGTAAAGTGGCTGCTATTTGAAGAGTGTCAACCTTGCTCAGTAGTGGCACCAGAGGCAAAATCATGCAAAAAAACCTGCCATCATTGTGCTTTTCAGTTTGTATGTTTCGTAGGTTCTGCCGGAACACAATTAACATTTGCAAATTTAGATCAAATTGCGTATCCTGAATACAATGTTTCTTCGATTTAAGAAGGAGGCCTGAAATGTAGTGTTTTCAAAATTTTTTTTTTCTACTCTCTCAGGCTATTGCCTTGCCACCGTTTGCGAAATGGCCATATCAGAATGGCTGGACATTCCACTGTTGGTTTCGCCTGGACCCTGTGACTGGCGTTAACATTGAACGAGAGAAACCCTACCTCTACTGGTAAGTGAACCAGCCAGGTCCATCCATTGTCTTGCTGTGACACTGTACTTGATTCAAAATTTTGTATTCTTATGTGGCTGTGGATCATTAATTTTCAGACCAGTAGTTGAACTTGTAAAATTTAAATTTTAGAAATGTATTTCAAGTCCAAGTGAAGATCCTGTTTGAAATTGCGGCTAACTATTTCGGATCTAACTGTACCTTGCAGCTTCCGTACAAGTAAGGGCATTGGGTACTCTGGTCATTTCCTTGGCAACGCCCTTGTGATAACCTCCATGAAGGTCAAAGGAAAAGGATTTCAGCACTGCATCAAATATGACTTCAAACCTCGACAGGTAAAACAGTTACACACAAATATATGAATTGTATAATGTTACCTCTACGGCCTGTTCGTGTACTTCTGAGCTTTTCTGTGGTGCCAGATTATGGAATGTCAGTATCAAGAATAATGTTTCAGTAGTTAGTAACATAAGAATTAGTGTGTGGCATTGCTTGGATAATAAAAAATGTTTGGGGCACCTTGCAGAAATTCGAGGAAGCTTGTTCTCATAGAATTTGGTAGATATAAGAAAGATTGGCATTGGGCGTCCTTTGCAATGATAGGTTTGATGGCCTGGTTTCCTAAAGTTTGCAGGTAAACCACAGATTACTACATCTGTAGACTTGTGTTTGAAAAATTTAAACCTTTTCCTATACGGTGCTTTTCTCTACAGTGGTACATGGTGTCCGTTGTGCATATCTACAATCGATGGAGCAAGAGTGAGCTGAAGTGTTTCGTGGATGGACAGTTGGTGTCCCATGCTGAGATGACATGGCTTGTCAGCACCAATGATGTAAGTGCCTATAGTTTTCAGATATTGGATAAACACATTTTATCATATCTAAAACATGGGTACCTTGCCTAAATACGTAAAATATATATATTTGGCCTATGGTTGTATTGTATGGCATAGTACAGTGTATCTCTGTTTTTCTGTTTCTAGAGATGTTCACATGCGTCTGGTCTTGTGGCAAAATACCTCAGCCTGTTTGAGATCAGGCCTTTGTCTGATAACCAGAAACTGATTGTGTTCTCTACCATTTGCTAATATTTATGAATAGGATAGGATGTTTATTATCACCTCCTTGCAAAATCATACCAAAACATGCTGTAATGAATAATAAATTGGATAACAGTTATTTGAATAGCATTGCTGCTAACTAGCTGGATGCCAAGAAATAATATGCAGGGTATAAGTGTTTGACAGAACTGCATGTAACGTAACGTGAAAAAGGACTTAAAACCATACAACTGATGTTATGTACTTTTGTAAAAGAGCTAAATGCCTGTGACACCTGTTGTGTTCTGTTCCCCAGCCGTTTGACCGATGTTACCTGGGAGGGACCCCAGAAATGGAGCTAGACACCATGTTCTGTGGTCAGGTCTCCACTGTTTACCTGTTTAGTGAGGCACTCAATCCAAACCAGATAGCGGCCATGTACCAGCTGGGACCTGGATACAAGGTATGGGGGCACAGAGGTGACAGGGTTGGGGCCTGGATACACAGTGTATGGGCACAGACGTGACATCGTTGCGATCTAGATACAAGGTATGGGGGCACAGAAGTTACAAGACTGGGACTTGTATGCAAGGTATGAGGGGACAGAAGTGATGGGATTGGAACCTGGATACAAAGTATGGGGGCACAGAAGTGACAAAAATGGGAACTGGATACAAGGTATTGTGGCACAAAGGTGACAGGGTTGGGACCTGGATACAAGGTATGGAAACATGGAAGTGACAGGGCTGGGACCTGGATACAAGGTATGGGGACACAGAGGTGACAGGGTTGTGACCTGGATTGATACAAGGTATGGGAGCATGGAAGTGACAGGGTTGGTACCTGGATACAAGGTATGGTGGCTTGGAAGTGACACGACTGGGACCTGGGTACAAGGTATGGGGGCACAGAGGTGACAGAACTGGGGTCTGGATGCACGGTATGGGGGTTTGGAAGTGACAGGGCTAGGACCTGTATACAAGGTATGGAGGCACAGAAGTGATGGGGTTGGGACCTGGATACAAGGTATGGGGGCACAGAGTAGATTGAACTGACATCTAGATTGAGGTTATGGGATCACAAAAGTGACAGGACTGGTATGTGGATACAAGGTATGGTGGCACAAAGGTGGCAGGGCTGGGACCTGGATAGAAAGTATTTAGACACAGAAGTAATGGGGAATAGGGATAGTTATTCAGTATTCTTCATGTGGGGAATATATTTTGAAACATTTGTTATGGTTGAGGGTGGTAAAGGATACCTGTATATAAACAAAATCCACATTTCCTGAGCCATGTTTTGCTTAAAATGCTAAGACTTCGTGAACTTTGACGTGAAGTACATATATACAAACTGACTAACTTGCAATTAACTATTTGTTGGTGTATACGATATAAACTAAGCATAGAATTTCTTCCTTTCAGAGCCAGTTTCGATTTGAGAATGAGAGCAACACGCTCATGAGTGATGCAACAAAAAAGGTACATTTGCTTTCTTTCTTAAGTAGTGGAATGTGTAGATGATAAAATTAAACCCTTTATAAATATTTTCCCTGTCCCCAGATTCTTAGATGCACCTACAAAACACATATTGAAGACTTAGTGCAATTTTAACACTTATTAATTAGCTGTCACCATCAAGTCCAGCCAGTGTACACACTGTACAGCTTATAGCAGGTTTATGTACATGTGTGTCCCTGCTGTTCCAGATGTTATATGACGGTCGTCTGACGAGTACTATAGTGTTTATGTACACCCCTGTGGCCTGTGACAGCCAGCTGTGCCTGGAGTCCTCTCCCAAGGGAAACCCTTCGTTCTTCACACACACACCCCACGCCCTGATGCAACAGGATGTCAAGGCTGTGCTCACCCAGTCCATCCACAGTACACTTCACTCTATAGGAGGGGTGCAGGTAAATATATATCCAGTTCTTATATAGCTGTTTATCATTGAACGAGCTCAAAGCACTTTTAATTATGTATTATTACCCTTGGCTCATCTGTACACACACAACACCTTCTCAATTCTTCTGTGGAGCATGCAGCCCAGAGATGTTACTGGGTGCTGCCATGGGTGACCAACATACAGTAGGTTTCTTTGTTTTGCTGGGTTCTCATTTACGGCTGAGTGAACCAGAGCACATTTCGGGTACAGATCTTGCTCGATGACTGCGACTAAATACTGAAAGCTAATTGTATTGTGGGACTCAAACCTGTGATCTCATGGTTCAGAGTCCTATGCCTTAACCACGGCAATGGGAAGACTTCCGGTGGATGTTAAAAGTAAATTTCCACAATGATGCTCTGTGTATATCTAAACTCGAGGATCTTCCATCTGTGTTAGCCGATGCCCCAAATGTTTTGGCATCCATGGGCCTTAGAGACTAGTTTTAAAAATGATGCTATTTTCAGTCCATGTAATGAATATTCAGGGGGGTGTTTGAGCGGTTGATTCTGCAGTGAATTCTGAAACCCAAATTCACTGTAGCAAATTTGCATGATGTCAGTAGTAGCAGCACTTCCAGATCAAGTTGCCATTGCCCCTTGGAACGAGTGCGCACTAGGCCTGGCTGGCAAAGATGGAATCATCACACCATAATTCAATTGTACATAAGAGTAAGAATTTTGTGACTGACATAATGCTGTTGAAACTTTCTTTTTTACTTCGTGTGCTCTTACCTTTCTTTTATCAAAAATAGACTTTCTGCTTCATGCTCTATATGTTTTCTATAGAAATGAGTTCATTGAGATTATCTGGTGATATTTCTGCATTATGTGTTTCAGGTGCTGTTCCCACTCTTTGCGCAGCTTGATTTTGTGCAACAAGGCGTCGATGAGAGCCAGAACGTAGTGGACTATACCATATGGTACTCATTTACAAGATATTAATATTACCAGTAATGTCGTAATTTTGTTAGGCACTAGTACAAGGCCTGAACCATGCCAGGGAGTCTCTTTAACATTGGGCCATGTCATGAGACATTCATAGATCAGAGGTAACTTCTTAGATCAGGTTTTTTGACATAGCTAACTGTGTGCTACTTTGACAATTCAAGTTTTGATTTGAGATATTTGAAACTTCTACACTATTCTGAATGTAAAATCAACCGGTATATTTGGATGCCACGTATCATCCGAACGTTTTTTCTGTATGTTTAACTTACCATAATTCCAGTTCCACCCTGATGGCTCTACTGTGCGACCTTCTGGAGAGTTCCACCAACATCCAGCAGCAGCTGATCCAGAACAAAGGCTTCCTAGTCATCAGCTACCTCTTAGAGAAGGTATGTGGATATGATAGAAAGAAAAAAAAAAGAAACAAAGGGACAGTGAAAGTAAATGAAAGAAAGACGAAGATAAAATAAGAAAAGGTGATCAACTAGATTGAGGTAAACTAAGTACAATGAAGGATGGCAAGAATGAACTAAAATTAAACAATGTTTGGACCTACTGTGTGTGTACATTTGTATAATAAAATTAACATCAAGCAAACACGTTCTCGGTGATTTGGGGCCAGTTTCTAGAAAGATCTTAAGTCCCTTTAATGGTGACCTTAAGAATGGAAAAAAACAATGGTTGCTAAGTGAGTAATGAACTTAAGATCATTTACTAAATATTTTCCTGAAACTGGCCCTTTGAGGCAAAAATCACAGCTATCTTGCCTGTATAGCATACAGGGTATTGGGCATGCAGCACGCACTCAGTAGTAGAGCATTCATATGAAATTGACCTAGGTATTAATGCTGTGTTTCGGTTGACACATTCTGAGCATTTGCTTTTGCAGTCGTCCCGGGAGCATGTAACAGAAGAGGTTTTGGACTGTTTCCTTAAACTGACTAAATACTTGGTCAGCCTGCCCACGGGAGGACCTCTGCTCAAGCCACTGTTCGACCACATCTTGTTTAACCCAGCTTTGTGGATCTATACTCCAGTGCAGGTCAGTGATACTTTGTGCATGGCTAGTACTTGAGACTAATACATATAAAAAAGCACATGAAGTTGTTATAAACACTAGTAGCATCTCTGCTTTGACCAATGATTACAAAATGCAATCTGTATTGGAAGACCTGAATGGTGTGAACCCCTGGAACACTTTTCTATGTCCGCTCTGTTTCTGTAAAACTATTCCATTCTAGTATGTTCTTTTCTCAACCCCCTATCACATGACCTTCTTTACCTTTTTGCTATATTACTCAAATACTCCATTAGGGGGAAGCACCATAAGGAGAGTTCCACTGGAGAAGATTATGAGATCTGAGGTCACAGACTTGTTTAGAAATAGAAATTTTAGTGTGATATATTGTGTGATATTTCACTTTGCTTTGCTTTCCGATTCTCTATTTCTTAATAGATCTAGACCATATTCGCGAGTTTTTAAAGTGATTACCTGTGTTAATGTGTCAATAATTTCTAAAAAAGGATAATGCTATAATTTGGAGTAAGGATCTTCATACTAATGTATCAAAATACCATAATGGCATTGATTACAGTTATGACACCAGTAGCCAATATGCATGCAGCATTTCTTTTCGGATGAAAGGTGTATCGACAGAGCCTTTGCCTAAAGTTATACAATGTGACATTGCTTGAAAATATTAATAAATTATCCTTGTCTGTCAGGTTGGCCGATGATTACAAACTCTTATCTGTATAGAAGACCTGCAGCTGTGGATATCTGGAGGCAGTCCTGTATTCCTGGTTTCCATTTCTCTCGACTACTCTGCTCTTGCTCTGACCTTACCTGATCTTTACTTCTTACTGCTACATTCTTGTCTTTTCTTCTCTCTTTTTCTCGGCCTCGGTTGCCACCAGATGGAAGCACTGTATGGGGCGTTCTACTGAAGAAGATTATGAGATCTGAGGCCATGAGAAAAACAAAATAACAGAAATATTATTAAGTTACTAAGAATTTTATTGAAAACGCTCGGCTGATAACCCAACACTGACAAAAGTGTCATCAGTTCGGCAATGCCATATTACCTAAACTGAGAATTTTATGCTATAATGTTGGTTGCACTCTAGGTCCAGAGGAAGCTGTATCAGTATATGTCAACAGAGTTCCTCAGCAATGCGTTGATCTACAACAACATTCGGCGCGTCAGCTCGGTGCTGCAGACCATGCACACGCTGAAGTATTACTACTGGGTTATCAATCCGCAGGACCGTAGTGGCATCCTGCCTAAAGGAGTGGGTAAGCATCACTGGGTGAAAGCAGTTATTGGGGCTGCAGTTGGGTTCATCCTTTAGTTTTACGTGTCACAAAAGACAAATTAAGAAGAATTTCAGGATATTTGAATCTACAAAATTTGTCCGTTAAAGATAAGACAGCCAAAAACAACTTAACACAAGGGATCTGGTGCTTATACTAAGTGGAACAGAGAGACTGCTGGTGGAAGCTGCCATCCCGGGCATATTTTAATGTAAAATGGACAAATGCCTAGATCTCTTGATTAAGGTTTTCATCAAATGTGGTACTATTAATAGTGTTCACAACTTATTCTTATGGAGATTTGATTAAAAGTTCTTTCTGAAATTCGTTTCTCCAGACGGTCCCCGTCCAGAACAGAAGGAGGTGATGGAACTGCGAGGCTACATGCTCCAGTATGTCAAGGAACTGATCCTGAAGGCTCAGGGAATCCACGATGAAGAGTTGCAGTCTATTCTTAACTTCCTGACTACAGTTCATGAGGTAAGAACTTTGTTTTCTAAGGTGTGGGCCAGATTCTGACCCCCTTCTTTTTCCTGTTGAAGACACTGGGTGCATTGCAGAGGGTACCTCTTGATAATGGGACCACCCTATTGTCCAATACTGGAGTTCTTGGAAATTTTGAAGTCTAAGGTTTGACTTTAGTCATCTATCCCAGCAATGTTGGCTAAGAATTTGACTTAGTGAAAACTTAAGACTAAAGTACTTTCGAGAACTCCCACCTAACTGCTAATATAAGAGAGGTGGCCAGTGCGTTTAGAGAGATCTGAGTGCTTTCATAGAAATTACTGCTAAAATCTTCATATACTGGGGGTGGCATGGATTCTGTGCACAGTTGCCACTAAGAGAGGGACTGCTTTTGCACCATCAAGGTACCTAGCATTGGTTACAGTTTGAGAACTGTTCAAGATGACTGGTTTCAACGACTTTTTGTGGTACAAGCTACACAAGTTGCAAGGGTTTTACACTTGTCTTTAGAGTGTCCATACAACACAGTTATATTTTACATTGGGAAATTATGTGTAGGTTATGTTTGTTTTTTTCCAGGATGACAATATTCGGGATGTTCTGAACCTGGTTTCCCAGCTCATGGCTGAACACCCAGCCTCCATGGTCCCAGGTTTTGACAGGAAAGGTGGCCTTCGGTAAGGATATTAAATATAAAACACTTCGAGCATCTACAAACTGAGTAGGACCTCAACCCTGTGGTGCCATGCATAGCCCAATAATAAGCACACACTCAGTTGTAACTGGCCCCGTTTTCCATAGTAGGTAAGGCCTTCACTTGGGATACGGGAAGCCAGGGTTCAATCCTTGACCGCTTTAAACCAGAAACATTAAAATGGAGCTGTTTCTGTGTGCTATAGGATCTTCATAGGCTGAACACTGACACAAAGCATGACCCACTCAGTCACTCCCTCAGTTGTGTGGCTTATACAAGACTATGTAGGGTTGATGTCTACTATTCTCTCTCTCTCTCCCTCGCTCTCTCCCTCCCTCCCTCCCTCCCTCCCTTCCTCCTGAAATATTGGAAATATTGAAAATAAATCCAGTAGTTATTAGCAGTTTGTCTCTATCAACTATCAACATAAGCACCTGTCAAAGCTACAGACATAGGCACCCATCTCTGGCATACATATAGTTTCTTTTTTATCCCAATACATTTCACAAGTATGGTGTAACAGTTCCTGATTTAAAAGTTGTTACATTTGTCCCATATTCCTGGTTTCAGTACTGCATACAAGGTCCTGGCATCCCCTAACGACGAGATTCAGATCCAGTCACTGAAACTCATTGGATTCTTCCTCATGCGCAGCACTCACAAGTAGGTATCTGTAATATGTATGGAAGAGGTACATGAAGACTACCTGTTACTTTATTTGAAGTATGTGGTTGGCTCATCTTACTTCTTGGCGTGGTGGGATAGAAGTTATTGATAGGAAACTAATGATAGAAGTTATTGATGGGAAACTAAATGTAACTATCTGTTAGATAAGGTAGACTTTCAACTTTGCACCCTATATGTAGTGCATTAAAACTGAAGTTTTTCTCATTATGAGTTGGCCCTAAGACTTAAAGACCTTTAAATCTTTTTATTGATTGCATTATGTCAATAGATAGTTAGCATGGAGCTTGCATGTGACATGTAATTGTACCAAACTCTTTTTGCTGTACATTTAAAAAGGATGGTTCATTTCTCTTTTCCCCCCAGGCGAAAGCATGATGCTATGAACCCACACAACCTGTTCTCCTTGCTCTCTGATCGACTCACCCTCCACAGCAGTGAACTCACCATGCCCATCTACAATGTCCTGTTTGAAGTAAGCATCGCCGGGATCCGTTACATTAAAACTTATATACAGTAGTCCCCCTCTAATAAGGCCACCCTATTTGCCAAGAATTTGTGGCCACATTAGAGACGTGGCCTTTGGCGAGATGGAGAAGTGAATGGATTAACAGTAGTAGCACCAAAAATTTGTGGTCACATTAGAGAGGTGGCCTCTGTTGAGAGTGGCCACTAAGAGAGGGACCGCTATATTATATATTGCTCACCTAAATCTGAATTCAAACCATAACTCTGGCTTGGTGTACCCCATATATCAGGGATTGACAGCTATATTGACTGGATGACTGTATCAGTCTCCTGCAACCTGCAAAAACCAGCAGGAAGCCACCCATCGTCGCTCACCAGGAGTTGCTGGGTGCAAGTGGCCCTCTGTTCCCACCCACCTGTGGTTTCAGCTATCGTATGAGTGTGTATGTAGGTCATGCTAACATGCTTAGAAGCTTGGCTTCAGTCGGTGACTACCTTGCTTTGTCTTGAGTAATCTCCGGTTGCGATGGGCCTTGCAAAGGTAGCCATTTGATTGGTTACAAGTTTGACGTAATATACCAGTGCGTGGCCCAGCTGTGATCACGGTTAGCTTGGAAGGGAAAGTATGGACTGTACACAGTTGCACGCCATGAATGATGATGGAAACCAGCCTGCTACCTTCCAAAATCCAGCGAAACGCGGGTGCATTCTAAGGACATTTTGGCCCAATAAGGGGACAGGTCTTTAGGTAGCTGACATCAGCCGACATCACGGCCAATCACAGTGCCAGTCAGTGTGGCCTGCTGGCTTGCACACTGTAGTTTTGTGAACCAGCGCCTGATCTGTGATTTGCCATCAGTTGTTAGCAATCCATTTAGCCACCAGGGGGTGCTTATTACCCCCTTATGAGTTATAGTTTGAATTCCTCAAGGTGGCAATATAAAAACTCGTTCAAGTTTATAAAGTTCATATATCATGCTATGCAGTTTCTTATTTTATCTTGCCTGGTTACATTTCAAGCAGCTTTTGCCTATTTTTGGCTGCCCCAGTGCTCAAAGGCAGTGTGGCTTTAATTATGAACGTCTAAAGATACCTTAACAGTGCTATAGCCTCATAGTTTTCACAGCATCAATACAATGCTGAAGTAACATTGACCATCTCCCACTTCAGATTATGACAGAGAGAATGAAGACAGAGATCCTTTTGGACAAACATCCAGAACCAGACTCCACATACCGAGTGGAAAATCCATGTAAGGCTGTTGATACTTTTGGGGGAAGGCATACCACGATACAGGATATCGCTTATAACTACGCTCCAGTCAGGCCATAACTTCAGATATAGTTCTGATCTTCTTCTGAAATACGATGGTGACCATATACGAAAGGTTCAGTATGAAATTAAAACAAAATTTAAACTGGTTACTGCTATTCAAACGGCAGAAGTAAACAGCTGTTTGAAATTTTCCAGTGGTGCTGAAGGTGGTAGCCAACCTGATCCGTGGCTCCAAACAGACTGAGGAAGTGCTGGAAGTCAAACATCTCTTCCTGTCTGACCTCACTATACTGTGTAACAACAACAGGGACAACCGAAGGTAGGGATGGGTGTGATCTGTTTTTGTCTGCTAATAATGCCTGGTACCTGGCTGTGCTGTAACATATAGTGTTCCGTGCGTTTTTGAGACCACCCATTCAGCCAGAAAAATAGAATGTTAAATTGGGAGGTGGTCTTAAAAAAGGGGGATTTTTATGTTGAAAACATCTTTTGATTTTAGACCATAAACTAGGCATAAAGGTAAACGAAATTAAGTAAAGGTAACCTTCCCAAGCAATAAGTAAAGGTAACATTTCCAAGCAATAAGTAAAGGTAACATTTCCAAGCAATAAAATATTTAGGCATCCCGTCCGTCGGACGGATGCCTAATGTTTTTGGCCGAGGTTTTTTTTT
>JAAUYG010025075.1_pt1 | contig 11759 bp, 17 predicted proteins | sample 7278091 | NCBI WGS metagenome assembly JAAUYG01 (sample SAMN14350201, study PRJNA611818) | marine sediment metagenome | isolation source: surface marine sediment (0.6m) | place: French Polynesia: Moorea | collected 2018-08 | reverse complement strand
TGGCTGGGCACGTGGCGTCACGTGGATAGCCGGACGTCGACGGTGGTCCAGGTACGGGGAGTCTCCACGACGGAGGAACGTGAGGGACTGTGGACGTGAAGACGATGGCGTTGGGCTGCTCAGGAGAGCCCTGCGGGCTGTGGCTGTGCCAAGGAGAGTTTTGTGTAATAAAAAGAGCAGACTACGAGCCAAATTACAAATTGTCTTTGTTATCCCACAGCAGATTTCAAGTAACCCGTGACTGCCCTTCAACCCAGCGGGCTGGAAAAAGAAAAAGAAGGGAGAAATGGACATATCATTAATATATGAGTGGGTGGGTGTAATGTACTGTTGTACATTAGTTGGGTGGACAGCCACAGGGGAACACTGTGGGCCACCTTAAACCACAGTGTTATGTTTAATGGGGATCCGCCCACCAACGGATCCAGGGTCGTACCTTCAACTGGGGAGAGAATGACATGCATACCATACTCACACCCGCAGCTGTCACCACCGCTGCCTGCACCGCCACGTCGGGACTGGGGACCAATGTTACCACTAACAGGAAGCCTACCAGGAATAGAAGCTAGGGATAGACTGTTAGTGGCAATTGTAACAGACAATACACTCCATACCTCAGTGTATCGGTCTGGTTCCTGGTGAGACCGTTGGCTACTCCTGGGAGAATTGGCTGACACAGAAGGATTCGCATCCTCTGCATTGGTGCCAGAACCATCCTCAGGACCAGGATCAAAGGGATGGTCTGTGACTCCAGAGGAGGGCCTGTCTACTGACTCAGAGGATGTCTCGTCTTACATAGGCATACAGGTTTGTGCCCCCTTACTCTGCGTTCACCCAAATCCTCATCCTGCAGCCAGCTTTCAAGTTCCTCCCCAAAATCGGCTTAATAGGGCATGAGTTTATCAACATGCACGATTTCTGGTTCGGCACCAGCACAGCATTGAATCTTGTACGTAAACGTACTAGTCCCAGCAAACACCAACCATGGGCCCCGCTTCTTATATCACAATTTACCACCACTTACTGGAGGGTAAATGTGCGACACCCAGTCGCCATGTTGGAAACAGACGTTTCGACTGGCTTCGCGATAGCCCTTTTTCTGGCTTTTTGTAGCTTTTTTTAAGTTGGCTCAGCTATGGCATGGGCATCCCATATAGAGCCACGTAGCCATTCCACATACTCTATTGGACAGTAGACTTCTGGCCATTGCTGGCCGACCTCAATAATAACTAAGTCTATTGGCATGGTCATCTCCACCCCATATACTATACGATAAGGGCTCACGCCCATGCTACTATGGGGGTTTGAGCAATATGCACTAAGCACAACAGGAGGGTGGTCATCCCAATATCCTGTTGCTCTGACACGATTGCTCTTAGCATTGCCAGGAGCGTTCTGTTACAGCGTTCCACCATACCATTGGCTTGTGGCTGTACGCTGTAGAGCAGGTCTTGGCTATTCGCAGCAGATCACAGAATTCCTGATGAAGCGCTGCAGTGACTTCTTTGCCCCGATCGTATGTAGTGAGATAGGGGCTCCATGTTTCAGGACCTATTCCTGAACAACGGCATCAGTTATGGTTAGTGCCTCTTTGCCACAGATTGCTCGACCCTCCACTCACTTAGTGAAATGGTTTGGCATCACAGCAATGTATTCATTGCCATCTCGGGTCCTTTCAAAATGGCCCATTAAGTATACGGAGACTCATTCATTAAAGACTCCGTAGGTAGGTTGCTGTAGTTGGCCATGTCTTCGGATGGCCGATATACATCTGCCACAAAAAGCACAACGTTGACACCACGATTCAACATCTTCCTGCATGTTAGGCCAATAGAACCGTCTCTTGATTAAAGCTAGAGTACGGAGTATGCTTTGGTGTGCAGCAAGTTTTTGATGGTGGCAGGCTTGGAAGATACGAGTTCGAACCAACTGTGGCGCAAGAACTTGCCAGTCGTCAAAGATGCCCTGGTTCTTCTGACGTCTCAGTAGAGTGCCATCCCATATCTTCAAAATGGTGTACTGAGACCACAAAGCTTTGGCCTCAGCACTTTTGGCACGAACATGTTCCCATGATGGCCGTTCTGGGCTGTTCTGGGTTATATCCATAAATCTATGAGGGCTTAAAAGGCTGGCCTTGCTTGCCCAGTTTCTTCCGTAGCTCGGACCCGATACTCGGATTCAGCCAAGCCCTCAGGGAAAGGTAAGCTTTCCTTGATTTCTGCAGCAACTGACGTCTCTTCAATATCAGTTTCCTACAGGCTAACGGAACAGTCTCCATGTTCAGTCTGGGTACAGGCCTGTCAACTACCCACGTCCGAGAGCTGTTTAATATTCCTCAGCTCGGACTGCCAGAGGAGGGCTGTCAAGCTCTGCTTTCTGCTCAACGTCGGAATTGGGCTCGTCATTTCCATTTGGATGACGGCCCATATACCATATACGTTTGGATGACGGCTCATATACCGTATAACTAAGTCGGGAGCAATGGTGAGGGACGGAACAGGAGCTGATGGATCCTTGAACAGGGTGGAATCATCTTCAATCAACTCGATGTAACCCTCATAGTGCACCAAATACTGATCCTGCAGGGTCACCGCTCTCACAGTCATATTCTCATCAGCAGTAACCTGATGGAGAAGTGGGGCACACTCAGGGCAAGTGTCCCGTTTGCAAGGTCTTGACATCCTGTGTGACAGCCCATCAGCATGGCTATGGTGTTTGCCAGGCCGATGCACAATCTTAAAATCAAACGGCTGCAGCCGAGTGATTAAACGGGCTACAACGCCCTCGGGCTCCTTAAAGTTACGGATCCAGGTGACACTGGCATGATCAGTCACCAGTGTAAACTGTCTGACTGTCAAGTAATACTTAAACAGCGCCACGGCTGTTCACGGCTGTTACAGCAACCAACATTTCTTTGTTGGTGGTGCAGTACTTCTCTGTCTCGCATTTAGTGTTTTAGAAGCATACGCAATTACCCGTTTGCAATAACACAGCACCCATTTCCGTATCACTAGCATCAGTGGACAGGAAGAAATGTCCGTCTCTAGTTGGGTATGCTAGCACAGGTGGCTGTTCTCAACCTTTCTTAAGCGCTAAGAAGGCATGCTCACAGTCGTCATCCCATATAAGCTTGGCATCTTTCTTGTCAAAGCAGTCAGGGTTGTGGCCAGAGAAGCAAAGTAAAGGATATAACGGTGGTAATATGAGGCCAATCCCAAAAAGGCACGAACATCCTTGACAGTGCGAGGAGTCGGCCAATCCTGCACAGTGGCAGTTTTCATGGGGTCTACCTCAACCCCTTCTCTTGACACATAATGCCCTAGGAAATGCACACAGTCTCTCATTAGGCAGCATTTTGAAGATTTCAACTAGAGTCTATCCAATGTATCATAAAAGTTTTCTCCATAGATTATAACGTTGTCTAGGTAGATAAGGCATATTTTCCAATTAAGCCCAGAAAGAACTAACTCCCTGAGTCATTCGAAAGTCGCTGGTGCATAACACAGGCCAAACGGCATTGCCGTAAATCTGAACAGCCCTTGACGTGTAACGAACGAAGTCTCATCTATGTCGGCTATGTCAATTTTGATCTGCCAGTACCCAAAGTATAAGTCCAAATTACTAAAGTACTGTGAGCCTCTGAGGGCATCAAGGGTGTCATCAATCCGGGGTAGTGGATAGGCGTCTTTGCCGGTAACCTCGCTCATCTTGCGGTAATCCACACAAAAACTTAGTGGAGCCATCCTTCTTCATAACTAGGACCACGGGGCTGGCCCAGCGACTCTGACATGGCTCTATTACGCATTTAACCAGCATTTTCTGGACTTTGGCTTGTTCCACATCTTGTTTAGTGATGGAAGACGCCTGGGTGGCAGGCATATTGGGCGGTTCTCTCCGGTGTCAATTGAATGAGTTACAAGATTGGTTCGCCCCATGTCTTCTGGCCCGGTACTGAACACGTCTCGGTATTCGTATATTGCTGCAGCCATTTCTTTACATTCTCGTAGAGTAATGTCCTCTGCTATCCACTCCATGAGAGGTTGTAGATACTCAGGAAGATCTTTGGGGTGTAGGCGCGCATCCATGCGTTTGCTACGGCACAGTGGGGAATCTTTTTCCCAGTGCCTACATCCATACTAACGGCCTTGCGTACATCTACTAACTCCCCGTCATCTGAGTGTCAGAGTCCCAATCGGACAACTGAGGATCTACCTGAAGCATTTCCTGGGCCTGTTTCAGAGGGTAGTGACGGATACACCTCCATAATCCGTGCCCCTTCATACCACAAACGAGGTGCATCTGACAAGTTCATTACAGGTAGGTAATGTGTTTCTGAGTCAGGTGCAATCAAGGATGATCCTATGACTAGTCCATCCTTGGCGTGTCGCCAACTATTGTCAGCCTCTTGTGCCACTTCATGAGGCATACCAAAATACTTAACACTTTTGGTATCCTTGCAGCTAAGCAACACTTCAGTTTATAGTGGTAACTCCATTCGCCTAGCAATATTTAGCTTGGCGTGGTTAGCTCTTACACCCTCAGGGATACACTGTATTTCTTGTTTCCCAACGGTAAAGACCTTCTGGCGCAGGGACAGGTAACAGTCATGAGTGGCTAGGAAATCGGCTCCTATTATAAAACTTGGCCTTTGCCATCTTGCACTCACAACAACTGCAGCCTTGTATACGTCATTTCCTATCCCCATGTCTACTTCAGCATGTCCCAAAGTAGGTACGGGGTTTCTGCCAACTCCTTTGAGTCGCGGTGTCTCACACATTTGTAAACGTATCTGGCTGACCTGTTGTATCTTCTGATACAAGGGTCGCCCCATCGTTTACACTGAAGCGCCAGTATGTATCAGGGCCAGTGTCTTAACACCTTCCATTGTGGTATCAACCAGCAACCGGGGTGGCTGGCCGTTTCCACACTCACATCACTTGGTAAGTCGGAATCGGACGAAAAAGTCCATGTCCACCGCCTGGAGGTGTCAGCTCGATTCCTCGATCGAGACTATGAATGGACTCTTTCAGTAGAATCAGCTATAGTGGGCACAGAGTAGAATCAGCTACAGTGGGCACAGAGGTCTTTTCTCTGGCCGGAGTGCTCTCTCGCACATCAGGTTTGGCTGGCGTAACTTTCGAGCTAGGCTGCCTACTTGATCCCTGGCCATGAGAGTCTGTACTCCCAGGTCCACAGCTGGGTTACCATCTGGCCTCTCTGGGCATCCCTCACCTAGTTTAAAGGTTTGGTGCTGGGAGCCTTCTCTTTACCTGGCCGACTGTCCTGAGATGAGTCCCGAGAGAGACCCGAGACAGGCAAGCCATCGGGTCCAACCCGATCGTGTGCATCGGACGGACAGTCTCGGGCAAAATGCCCAAAGCCCTTACATTTGTAGCACTGTGAGGGCTCTCCACGGCTACAGGACCGTCCCTCTGTACGAGAGGAGCATTCGCGCCTACTATCACTTGACAGAGTATGTGAGGCTGGCCTAGTCTCTTTCCTTTCGGTATTCCGAACCCATTCCCATTTAGGGCCAGATGTGGGCCGTCTACGACGCCCTCCCCTATTTCTCTGGGGTTCATGGCCCAACTGAGCTAGTATCTCTTGTACTACTTGTTCGGTATCAGTGGTCTCGCCTGGTTCTGGGGTTATGAACCTGGCTTGCGTCGTAGGCTTACACAACCGAGGAGTATGCTTCTCGTCTTTGTGCACCGCTTCAAGAGAGCAGGCTATACGGAGCACATCCTCAATGCGTGGATGCCCGTGTGCAGCAACTTGTACGTTGAGTTCATGGTTTTCCACCCCGAGGAGAAACTGATCAACAACGAGCTCCTCTTTGGCTTGGCTATCCATGAATGGCCATGCCATGTCATATAATCGTTGGACGGCCTCAATGAAGGTGTGTATATCTTCATTGTGCTTCCTGCGTCGAGATCTGAACTGGGCCTTATAGGTTGCAGTCAGGTATCGTGCTTGAAAGCGCTTGAGCGACAAGGCTTTTAATTCTTCCCAGCTACGAGGCTGGAATGGTGCTCGCTTCACGTAAGCAAGCGTGGTTCCACAAAGATGAGCCATTGCCTGACGGCAAGTTTCCCACTCATCTCATTGATAAAAATCTGCAAGTTCTTCGACATGATCGAAGAATGCATCCAAACGGTTGCTCCCTTCGCCCTGGAAATCCTGCATCTTAGATAGATGCGCCACATGGCTGGGGTGAGATGACACCCATGTGTCAGTAACAGGCTGTGGGGGTCTCATAGCGGTTTGTGGTAGGCACATCTTCTCAGACGGCCAGTCGGGGTAGTTCAAACCAGTCTCGTTGGGACAGGCGTTCATCACTCTGATGGTGCTCACCATAGGGAGGTGGCAACGGTTATTCTTTATTTATGGTGGCAGTGGAGGGTATCCCACGTTACCCTCATCCGTTTATTCGCCCTCAGATGGAGAATCAGGTATCTCCATAGGGCAAGGCCATCAGAGCTGAGAAACGGGTTTCCAAGCCACTCTCGGGTCATTAAATTCTCTAACCCTTCTCCATTCGGGCACACCCCCTGGGGTGGCCTCAACCACTCGGACAGGCTCATTAACCAGTCGGAGGGCCCTTTGTTGATGGCGAGCCCAAGGGCTGTCCATTATGTCGGCAGCTTGTCGAGTAGGCTTCCTGGCCTGACTGGGGTGCAAGAGGTAGCCCAGCTCCCCTCATGAGCCCCGTTCCAGTGGTAACCCCCTGGGCTGTTCTCTCAGGGCCCGTTTTCGGGATGTACCATGGGTCGGGCCTTGCTACGTTGTACCCTGGCTTCATACTCGGCAAGTCGCCTGTCTCTGAGTAAAGTGGCTCCATCATCCCTGGGAGGCAATTGCATACATGCAGTCCGAGGACTCACATCGACTTTAGGCACCTCGTGCAGGCCTCTATGCCTAATTCTCTCCGTCGGGTAGCAGTTATAGCCACTCGTGGCACTTTTTTGTGGCTCTCCTGTTACGGAAGGCCTGGGGGTTGCCAACCTAAATTGGTTGTCGGCAGTAGGAACTGCATGTGCTATTGGTTGCAGCATGGGGACTTGCCAGTCAGCCGCTATAGCTACTGGTGGCACATCTAGTGGCTCCTCCATAATGGAAGGTCTTGGAAGTGAAAGGCCAAATTGATCAGCGATGTCTCAGGCGGAAGGGGGAATGTATCCCCTGATTCCTTGCCTGTATTCTCCGAGAAAGTTAGGGCATAAGGGTGGTGGCACCAGAGATGTCCATTCCGTAGGGCCATAACAAGCACCGTGAGGGCACTGGTAAAACCACTCGGAATGCTACCAGGCCTAATCAGTCCCGTGTCCTGATCAGACAGGGTGAACTAATTGGCACTGGCATCCTCGTGAGGACCCAGGCCTACAAAACATGGGCTGACATGCGTGCTGGCCAAGGTTGTCTCACTAGAGCCAGCAGGGCCCACCCGGGAGTGGGTACCAATGGCGACTGTCATCGGAAACGATAGTCGCCGTTTTAGTGATTGGGGTTCCGATTGGGGTAGGCTTACTGCACGTGGTGATTAGATACCCTGCAGCTGTGACCTAAGTGGCGGTCACACTGCTTCTAGAAGTGGCAAGTGTGCTCCCTCCAGTGGTGGTTGTCAAACGACCAGTAACGGCAGAGGAGCAATCTCCATCCTGCTGGTTTCTGGTGTGAACCATAGTACCAGGTTTCAAAAGTTCTGCAATCAGCTTGGCAAGCCGTTACCAGCTTGTGCTGATCCCAGACGAGCCCCCAAAAGCGAGATCTGAGAATGTGGTGTGTTAGGGCCAGGCTCTCTTTATTAAGGTGTCTGGGGGAAAAGGAGAATCGGCCTAAAGGGGCACTACATTCAGATCTGCTTGAATAGGCAGTTGGAACCCGAACGGGTTGCGTTCGCTTCCCTATCGAGATCTGGCAGTCGCTGGTTTGTACAGCTTACAAACCACCTAGGTATTGCTAACGGTGCAGATGACACAGCTGAAAAGGAAAGTGTGCAGCTGTAGCACAAACGGCCCTCCCGTTAGGACTTCCAGGGAAGCTAGGGGGAAGCCTAGCCAAGGATTTTGGCAGTCTCGGAAGACGCCTATCACTGCACTGGTTGCCCACACCTAACAGCACTCGGAAATAAAGACAAAGACAATAGGCTCCCGTTTGGACGAGGCCCTTTTATCAATAAGGCACACACAACAAGCCCACCAGGGAGTGAGCACACCACACATACAACAGGTGAATAAGACATGATATCACAGTTAGGGATAAATTAGACCACTTACTAATAAGTTAAAATAGACAAACGGACTACAATTTGTAGTCCGTGCGCTTTAATAGCATTAAATTACACCAAGTTACATAAATATTAGACTAAAAGGTGGCTAAAGGCCGAAAGACGATCGACAGCTTACAGCTAGACGATCGTAAAGTAATTTCGAATAGACAACACTACGTTGCATGGAGTTATAGACATATTTACATACAAAAACACACTTACGTAGAGCTCTTACACAGCTTTACAACGTGAAAGCAAAACAACGTGAAAGCACTTTGCTTTCACGCAGTTACTTATATCCGCTAATCCTAACACTAAGGTGACCCCTAAGGTGAGTAGCAAGTCTGTCCTGGTCAAAGTCTCAAGTTAAAAGCCAAGAAGAGCGTCTGTTCTTTAACGAACATTCCATGAGAGCTGTTGCTAAGGAGTCTATTATTGATAAATATAGCAGATTAGTCCGCAAACGCCAGATCCTAATTTACTAGAACTGTATACATGACATACGCAAAACTTTAATACCTTTGGAACTATTGGACGGATTTACTAGATGTAAAGACCGTCGGGCAGCACGGGAAAGGCGCTTGCCCGCGCCGTCAGCCGAGAAATGACTACTAGTCGGAATAATACTGTACGTAGGGCGTAAAGAAGGATAACATATTACAATATAAACATCAACTGCCCACCTTCCATAATAATGCCCGGAAACAGACTATGAGCAAATCAAAATGATAAGACTGGAAGTGCATGGAATATATAGGCTTATATTCTTACCGTCCAGCCCCCCAAATCAGTGTCCATATCACAGTACACACACAGGCATTCCCCATGCGGGCATATAGAATATAGCCCACTTTGAGCCCCTGGGTGTCTTTGCAAGATGTCAGCACAATCAAATAGTTCGTTTGGCTGTGACATGCAGTAAATATCTGAAACAAAATCAAAATATCGGCGGTTTAGTATAGGGACGGCCTTTTATACATCGAACAGACTCCAATTTTGTCAGTTTCCCAGATTTTGAAGTTTAGCTTATAGTGCACGTGCTTATTATAACAACACGAGCAACCTTATTGTCAGAAGTTTATTTCTCCTGAAAGCGCAAGCAAAGTAGAATATATACCATTTCACAAAATATAAATATATATCACTTTATATGTCATTGCACACCACGCCAGTAAATAGTACAGATATATCTGAAGGGGCAGAACGTTGGAAGTCAACCTATGCGCATCTGATTAACGAATCCTGAATGCTCTTTCAAAATGGTTATTTTAAAACAATTTGCTAAATATATAAGACCGTCTTTCCCAACAGACTCCACATGTGCGAGGAATATTAACTTAAATGTGTATCATTGCGTATTATACATGTATGCCCCAAACACCTGGCTGATTTACGCCAGTGTCTGAAAAATCTCAATATTTTTTAAAACTTTTAAATTTGAAATTCAAAATGCCAAGAAGTATCTTTTGTCAGGACTGTCACAGGAAATTTTTAGAAAAAGTTGGGTGGAAAAATAATTATATCTGTGGGAAGAATAACGTTTTGAAATGTTCACTCCCAAAGGGTCCTATCTTAACGAAAATGAAACAAAAAAATTGAAAATGAAGAACAAATTTGAAATACGGAAAAATGGTCTGGAGGTATGGTGAATAGTTACCTTTCCGTGAACTTTAGAGTTACTTGCTTCATGGTTTCTGATAAAACTCGTTTCACGGACGGATGATGATGACGGCCGACCGCACCACGACAGTAGTTTCGCTGTGTAAACACAAGCAGAGCTAAACACCAAAATGTATTTTTTTGAACAGAAAATATTATCCTGGAGATAAGGTGGATAGGTAGTTTTTCCCAAACTTTGTATTTATTCACTTGACGGTTTCTGAGAAACTGATTAGGACGACGGATGGGCGGACGGACGACGGACGCCTGCATGACGACAGTAGCTCTGCTGTGCAGTAGTAGAAATCAAAGCTAAAAATGAGAACATAATAGAATTAAAATTTATCTTCACATTGCACATCTTCAAATCGAGGCCAACTGCATGTACATGCAAAGAATTTAAGTTTATATCAGTTGCATTACAGGAACGCAAATGGTTATGGATTCAGAACTTAAACCCTCGCTTAATAAAGGTTTTAAATTTTTAATAGGCATACATTTTTTTTTTGAAATGCAGCAATTCTCATTAGATAAAGAAAATAGCATGCTACATATGACACTCAAACCCTAAATACTTTTCGGAGTGCAGTTATCTATCCAGGTAAACTGGAAACATCAAGTGATTGAGTGAGTGATATCAAAGTTTAACGGCACATAAACACCAAAACGGTCATACAGTGCCAAAACAGGTGTAAACTACTCTATGAGTCTAAACAGAGTCTACTAGAAAAGAATGCTATGGTCAAATGAGTGCAAAGTCCAAGGCAAGATCTCAATTCACATCTTGAAAAAATTCCAATAGCTCTAACGTACAGTAGGATTGTTGAAGGTGTAACTGAATAGAAGAGATCTTTCATGTTTCTGACTTGGAAAAAAACCGGCTTCGTATAAGACCAATAATGTGGGAATAATGTTTAATAACATGGCATGATGTGCCGCTTAGTTTCTGATCGATTCTATCTGTTAATCCAGCTGCTTGTTAACGTTTTGAAATCATTTATGTTTTATTACACCAAACCATTTGCCAGATTCCTATTATTATAAATCAAGACAAACTGGGACAACGTGTGTTTTGCCAGATTCATATTATTACAAATCAAGACAAACTGGGACAACGTGTGTTTTACAGATCACACGGAAGGCGGAATGTGTACAAAAACACAGGAGCAGACCTTGGTTGAGAGTTTATTTGAGCAGTATCGACCAGAAGTACGACCAGTATGTAACGCCACCAAGCCTGTAGACGTGTCCTTAGACCTCGCAATCACCAAAATCGACCAGTTGGTAGGTACCGGCATGTTTTCATGATAATACGGACTATTTCACGCTTGGATTCTATACTGACTTCCCATTAGTATCCAATAATAGCCACATATCTATCTCTCACCTTTTAGCTGTTACATCTATTTGAAACAATTTTGGCCCAATAGTTTATCATTGGGCCCAAATTCGGAATTATGTTCAAAATCTAATCATTTATTCCCGGTGTCAGCCAAAATGTGCCACCAAAAATGAAGGTGATTGGTTAAATACTTTTTAAGATATTTTGTCCACTGAGACATAGAAAACGCAAAGTGTTGAAGCCTTGATGCCTTCATTACATGTATTTTTATTAGCCATACTAGGTAGCTGTTTGGTTGCACGTTTTTAATCGACTCATTGCTGGAACAGTCACATTCACCCTCATGTGTTCAGTGTCCCATAATAAGGACACCCATTCCGCCAAGCTATTCTGTCCTTATTAGAGAGGCGGCCTATGACTATGTGGTACTTTCTGCAAAGGTTGGTGTCCTGTCTAGAGAGTGTCCTCTCTAGAGAGGGTTCTTTAAGA
>JAAUYG010175222.1_pt1 | contig 11760 bp, 9 predicted proteins | sample 7278091 | NCBI WGS metagenome assembly JAAUYG01 (sample SAMN14350201, study PRJNA611818) | marine sediment metagenome | isolation source: surface marine sediment (0.6m) | place: French Polynesia: Moorea | collected 2018-08 | reverse complement strand
TGATCGCGGTATTTTCGCGCCATTTTGCAAGCGCGGGAGAAAGCTTCCCGGGCATTACGATGTACACGGAAAAACGGTCTTTCGCCAACGTGGCGACTCAGACACATTTATATTTTTCGCCACACGGCAATTTGTTTCGCATTTTGCGAAGTGGCGATCGGTTAGAGCACACCCAGGGGGTATACTTTCCACATCACTGAACACGCACACAAAGACCACCTGTGTATAAGGACCACATTCTGTTGGTCCCTATGGTGGTCTTTATATACAAGTTTCACTGCATGTGAATAGGGTTCAAACAATATTCATAATATCAGTGGTCTTAATTCTGGGGTTGCATTTTTCCGGGGTGGTCACAAGATGGTTGTACCCCTGTATGCAACATGTAACTACATTTCCATTTATCATCTATCCTGATGATGGTAAGCTGAAGGTAAGTTTGAGGTCTGAAGCTTACCTCGTAGGTGAGTTTGTTTTGTTCCTTGTCCCCAAATGACAGCGAATGACTGACGACATTGCAGAGGTAATCCTCGACAAACAGGATGGTGTTAGAGAACTTGTCCTTCACGCCTTCCTTCACCGGGTCTTTGGATCGGTTCGACTCGTAACTGCAACGCCAGAAACAACAGATATTAAGCACTTCACATAAAATTTGCGTTTGATACTCGGAAGGCGAACACGTAGTACACATACAGCATGTCGTTCCAGCATAAACCCTCACCAGGACCAAGAACCGATAACCAAACCTCTAGAACATGTAGAACAAGTATAATATATGTAAAACACAGCTTGCCAAAACAGCAGATGCATGACATATGGTGTAAATTTCTGTTAGAAAGTTGCAACTTAAACATACATTTTGTATTCTTGTTTTTATTGTGTTCATATTTTCCTATACACTTTTTTTAACATGTTTAATATATGTATTTTTTATAAATTAGCACATTATTCTATTAATGTATTTTTACTATTTATTTTCTTTTTCCAGCAAATGGGCACACAGTTCTCTGTACAATTCATGTATTATTTACTGGACACAATGATTGCTCTCTTTTATGGCATTGCTTAACTTAAATGGTATTTTTGTCAAATTACTGAGGATAATATCTTTCTGAAGCCACCTTGGACATTTTTTACCCAATGGCAGAAATTTTACAGTTTCGTATCTCACACACTATAAAACTTTCTGGATCTTTGTAGCCCAGTCATGAGAGATCACTGCTTATGCGATGCTCTCTTTTATAATACACTACACTTAAGTTTATTCCTCTACTGCAGTTGCCTGATGCTATTCTATGTCTAATACCAGCAGATCTGCCATTATACGCATGTACATGTAGCACCTATCTCAATCGAAAATAATCAGTCGACATCCCAGCGATAGGGAACATTTACAAATGAAAATCAAATAAGGAGAAGGAAAATATACAATTAATATATTTACAACTTCATATATTTACAATTTTCCATTCAAGCTTTGTACATGAACAAACACCAAATCGTATATAAACACGGTAGATGTACAACATTGTACAATGTATACATTTACAAGTATCAGTCTATTTGGTATTACCAGTACTTGTACTTTTTATGATTTTCCAACGTTCATACAATGTTCTCGTTGTGGTAATTTTAACAACTGCTTATACATGTTATAGGACTATATCATGTATATATTTTTGATATTTTAGAGTTCCCATGGGCCAGTATCTTGAAAATTCTTAAGCTCAAATCCGATTTTAAGCATAGAAAGAAACAAGGGTTGTCAAGGTGGTTCGTGGACTTAAGTGTATTCCGCGACTTCAGATTTTTTCAGAACCTGGAATTTTAAGACCACAACAGCCCATTCAACCTGTAAACAGGAGAAAATGCATACTTTTTTATTGGTTCATGGTTCAAACATGGATGCACACTCCGATGCCTTCAATTTTACAATCTTAAAAATTCCCCAACCAGTGGCAGTTTATAGCAGACATGTAATCATACAATGTTAATGCTGTTATCATACCCAATGCATGTGTAAAAAAAGATAACATGATATGTGATACCAGGACACTGCTTTGGGGAGAATAAACATGCCGGTAACTGTTGGGGCTGAATATGTTTAACATAAACACAAACTATATGATAATATACTAGTCCATAGCGTCACAGGTAAAGTCACTTTTATGATATAAGAACTTCCAACGGGAGAGAATATGGGGCACATGTGAGGGATGAACGATGCAACGAAAATTTGTTACTGGGTAAATGTTTTTAGTACGATCATGTGGAAAATGGAGAAATACAAACACAAAACGATCTCAAACACACATATACTGAGTGTATATCCTGGCAGTGATTTCTACAGTATTAATTTTATAAAACGGAGCTTTAGTCAAGAGAAAATATGAATGTTTCGACCAAATGAAACTGGTGGACATTGGCGAGGACTTTTGGACTAGAATTTATCTCACTATATATCATGATCATGGTATTATGATTCCACAGAACACGAAATTAAGAGTAAAAAATTTAAGTTGATAATTACATATACATGTACTTTATGAAATGTGTATATAATATACAATTAAGTTATCTCTGTTTTCTTCTTTCTCTGCCTGTTGCAAGAATATTCTACATTTATCTACAATCAACCAAGTACTATATATGTGTCTATATCTTAATTATAATTTTTTTATATTATTGAACCTGGCACATTCTAAAATCGCCAGCAATCAGGCAAACACACAATATCAGACTGTGAGCCGCATATCAAATATCAGATACAGACCCTTTACTTCCAACGTTGAGTGTAGTACATATGCAAGGTAGGATACTCTGGAACATGTACCTATGATTTAAGACCCCTCCATTCGAAGATTCCCTTCAATATATTTTAACTCTTTGCGTGACATTTTTTTGTTAACTTTTTTTTTTGCCAGCGTGGAGTTTCTGGAACCTATTCTGAATCTTGTCGACTTTATTCGCCTCCCGCATTGGGCCCAACAGTCGACTCTAGTCGTCAGCCGCGTCCAAAGATTTAATACTAACCCTCAGCAACACCATCCTTATATTTTCAATTCTAATATCATTCCAGTTTAAGACCGCCTTGTTTAATGTCAGACCATATTTGAGGTTCAATGAGTACTCTCACATGGCCGAGACCAGTGAACATTCTTTATACTTCAGTATAGATGCTACATCAGCTTTTCTCAGGCAACTAACAAGACTAACTGTACACATGGTACACATGTACAGTGGTCCCTGTGATTTAAGACCCCCTCCATTTTAAGATTCCTGTATTTTAAGATCAGTCATTTATGGCACCATTAATACATTTTCAATATAAATATCCTTCCATTTAACACCACTTTCACTCTAAAATATTTTGGGGATGGATGGGTAGTCTTAAAATGCAGGGACGACTGTACATAGATGTGATACTAATTAAAGTGTCTGACACATTACACATGTCCTCAGTTTGTGTGTGTTATGTTGTACAGCCTTACAATAATTGGTTCATCAGAACTTTTTACATCGACCTGTCTTTGTATGAACTTGTCTAGACCAATGCACAACGATCCTCATCTTGATCTTTAGACCTCCAGATGAGAATAACTTTTTAACTTAACCTTATTGTACTCAGTCAGTCACAGGTGACACTGGATAACCTGAAAATAAGTTCCTAACTTGGCTCAGTGCGTGGGTAGGATTCAAAGTGGAGAGCAAAGCAGACAGACAGCGGAACCAACAGGGGCTGCACTACAGTGTTCTCGTTTTATATCTTATATTGTATTTATTATTTATTTAGTAGCCATAAGAACCAGTCAATGTTGTCAATCCAGATCTTACAATTGACAGAAAGACGCCCTGGAGCCGACGATTTTTCCACGCATTCCAAATAACCCCAAGGATTCATTACGTGCCAGATACAGAGAAGGTTCCATACGGGTCACCCACCAACAGGTGAACGAGTTTTTCGGCAATGACAGCGGTACACCAGCATTTTGCTGGTCACCCATGTAAGTACACTGGTATTAATCGGTTTCATAGTCTTTAATACTGATCAGCAAACTGACAGGGAAGTTAGTGTGTCAGTGCTGTTAAGATGTAGTCCGAGGATACTGTACTTGTCACAGTATCATGAATATTCATACAAACTTGCAGGCTTATCACACGGCTGGTGCAAGTCTTGTCTTCTCAATAAACTAAATTTAGTAACTTGCAAGTATTGATGATGTCTTCAGAAATTTCTCAAACTCGGTGTAACAACTGATTTACCATTACCATGATTACTGTAGTGAAACCCCTGGTTAAGCAGGTAAGCCGTGCAGCAGCTTAAGAATGCGGCAGCTTAAGAATTCAAAGCTCATGCTAACTAACACAAGCGACATACATTCTTTCTTTGACCATTTTTGTATACCTGAAAACAGAAATAAGACAAAAAACCCATTTTCCCAGTGTACAAAACATGCAATAGCCCATAAGTTATAGTACGAAGACCCATCACCATTATTGCCTTCCAACTGTTACTAAAGCATTCGCCATACTCCAGTGACAAGAGAAGTGGTATTGGTGATGCAAAGACTTATGCAAGATGTATATGCAAAGACTGAGTACAGATCTATGGTTCGAGTTCTGCATAGCATTTAGTCATAAGTTTGTCAAGCTTTACTTGACCAGTTACGGCAATTGAAAGCCTTTAGTATTTCAAAAATTTCTGGTGACCAATCAGAATGCTCAGATTTTGAATTTAAATTTATCAGAGCCAATCTTCATGAACTCCAGCCAATATAATAACATTTAAAATAGACTGAGAACTTTGTTTTGTGAGATTTTAATCGAATTTTTTTTGAATTCCAGTAATTTTCACCCGAGAAATATATATATATATATATATATGTACACTACCATGCGGTCTGAACATGCACTCTCATAATGAGGGGAATAAGTTTGATTTAATAGGTAGAAATGGATAAATTAACTATCATGGTAGAAAATATTGAAGAGAAATTTCATTGCAAACAATGAAAAAAAAACAGTCTAAATACACAGGCAATTGACCAATTAATTAAAATGAATGGTATTTTTTTTCTTTTTTTGATTCATAAAGACAATACAGTGAAAATGTGATGGCTAAAAAATACATGACAGATGGCTAAAAAATACATGACAGATGGCTAAAAATACATGAAACGAAAACAAGAAGTTCACAGACACCATCTTCTAAGTGCTTTCAAAAATCAAACACATGCAGCTCCGTCCACAAAAAAAATTATTCTAGAATAATTAAAACCTATAGAAAGCTTTGAAAGCACAAAGTAGAAAAGAGAAGAAATAAAACAATACTTACTCCTCGATTGAGATGAAGCCAGGGATCTCGTACCACAGCCGCGCATACTTCACAGGCGTAACAGTTTCCTGAGGGTCACGGTCTACATGCATATGCAGCATGAGTCGGCAGAAAGATGCTCTGAGCTCGTACGGAAGGACCTCGTCTGACATACATCTGGTGATCGTGCGTGAACAATTTATAAAGGTTTTTGATATCTGAATGTTCATGGATGAGTTTGATGTTCTGTATAAAAAGTCTGGTAAACAAAGAATACGTGTAGTACCCTGAGGTTATCATTTTCAAAACTTTGAACTTTTTGAAAGAACCTCCACCGGCATTTCCTGATATTGATGTCACTACAAGCAATTTTATGGCCTCCAGCTTCTAAGCTGAATGAACAATGGCATATCCTCTGACTGAATAGGACATATTATTATTATTATTATAGTACCATTCAGCACAGGCGTTTCACGAAATGTTGCCTAGCACTTCCTATTAATTATGTGTCACTAATTACTTTAAATTCAGGCCTAAAATTCATATCATGTTATTGGAAGTCAGCTTCATACTGACATGACCAATATCCACTTACTGATGCTGCCACGCATACAAAATCTCAACATAATTTAATCCTGACAGTTTATTAAATGTCTGTAGTTACTTCATTAATATGAGGTTTAACACACATTTTCCCACTACATGTACATCACCCAGAGTCACATGACTCTAGTGAGTCCAGGGCCAGCGTTCTTGAAATTACTTAAGCCTAAGTTTTAGTCTAGACTTAAGTGAGCAATCTTAGCACCATCATTGGCTAAGAATATGACATAAGTCAAAATTTAGACTTAGGTATTTTCGAGAATTCCAGCCCAGGGCTGCAGCTGTGGAGTTACCTACCTGAGTATGAGGTCTATATCCAGCTGACAGGACAGGTTATTGATGGCCAGGTACTGTCTGTCCAGACACATGTGTGCAAACAGGTTCAACTGATGCCTAAAACATGACAAATATTGCCACTTAGGAACAGTCTGCAAGTCAATGCAGCTCCCTGGAAATCTTCAGATTGTTACATTTCGTGATTTCTTTACATGTTTATGTATGAATATTCATTTATTTTGATAGTAGTATTCATTTAAACGTTATTTTCATCATACACATGACGCAGAAAGAGGACATTCCTTCAGTGGATATCGTGCGGAGGAAAACCTACGTGTAACTTCATTTAGGAAAAGGAATCGACTCTGTGCTCTAGCATAGGACTGGTATAAACTGATGTACGATTTGTAGATATTATAAATTCTTGATAGCCAGTACAAACCATGATCGCTTTGAGCAGTGGAATTTGTAGTCTATATCTTAAAGAATCTCTCCTCCTCCCTCCCCCTAATAGGAAGTTACACAAATATGAAACGGTGGATTTTGCATTGTGGATCACCTGAATGAACGTTTCAAAGTGGTCATGAATATTCATAGCCTGGGTTAGAAATACAAATACAGTATGATTTTCATATGCCACAGATGGCAATGCACATTTCTAAGATTTCTCCCTATCTCCAGGTTCCACTGTTACCTGTAGTAATCCAGAACGTCCTTGTCCTCCTTGATCCCTTCTTTCCCGCTTTCAGACAGATCCCGGACGCCTTTATTCTGGCTGTTGTTATCCCAGAACAGCACGACCTCCTCCTCCTCCTCTATGGTGATGATGGGTTCCTTGGTGACGGTCCCCTCTCCCTCCACCACAGGGACCTCCATCTCTACCTCCACCTGGGTCTTCACCAGCCTGGGATAGACAGAACGCCATTATAGTGAATGAATACGGAACCGGTATTGTTGGGATAGACTGAACGTCACAATGAAGAAATACGGAACCAGTATTGTTAGGATAGACAGAACGCTGTGGTGAACAAATACGGAACCGTTACTGTTGGGATAGACAGAACGCCGCAGTGAATGAATACGGAACTGGTATTGTTGGGATAGACAGAATATCACAGTGAACAAATACTGAACTGGTATTGTACTAATCTAAACTGTTATACATTGTAGTTAGTATTCTTCAGTTCAAGCCTACTTGCACATACAAATGTAGCCAGGCCCTATATAAGTCATTTTATGTTTACAACTTACAGCTATGTAAAATTAAGATATTACTTATTTTAAAATGTTAGTAGCAAAGATATAACTCAGAAGAATCAGAAGGTGACACTATGACATGCTGACTCTTTTAACAGAGATGACAATGGATAGAACGTAATATTGAACCAAAGCCCACAGTAGCTGGCCTTAAATATTATATTTCATACAAGTCATGTTGTTTTTCAATTACTGTTTCCAAACAATTTTATCAATATTGATACAAGGAATACCACAAGACATACATGTACACCACTCTGCATATATACAGTGGTCCCTCTCTTAAAAAGGACAGTCTCTAGAGAGGACACCCCTCTAGAAAGGACACAAATTCCTTGCAGCAAATACTACGAATGCATGTGATGCTCCCTCTTACCAAAGGACACCTCTCTAATAAGGGCAGAATTGTTTGGCAGAAGGGCTGTCCCCATTAGAGGGGGACTACTGTACACATACGTTTCTCTGACAATGATGGTAAACTGAGCATTGGTACCTACTTGGTTTCTATGAGGATGTCCATGTTTTTATCGGCAAGCACAGATTTACAGATAAGCTCCTGAGTGACAGGTATGGCCACCTTGTTGGACACACACAGATCGGCGAGGTAATCCAGGAATCTAGAAAAGGAAAATATTAAACACATATAAACTATGTTCTTCCATGTACTAACTCCCCAGGGTAAAACGAATCCCATACAAAGTCCATCCCATGAACCAATAAGCCAGTCTTCATACACAGGTATATTTTGTACAGTGTATGCTACTAAGTATACTGTACACACAAACTCAATACAGCCATATATCTGAATATCTAATGAGCATGATGCCTTATTGGCTATGAGAAGGTATTCTGAAAATCTCTGGCAGTCCTAACCTGATATCTTCTGCATCACATACAAATCTAAACAATCATGTATTTCTCAAATGTGTATTTCTAGCCGGCCTGTTCATTAAATGATTACCACTAAATTATCTTGCAAAATAACATGTCTTTTACTATATTCTAACTCAGCAGCGTGCATCACAGTTTCAACCATTACATCACAGTATTCAACCATTACATCACAGTATTCAACCATTACATCACAGATGCAAACAAATTGATCAATTTTCATGAATTTATTTATATATTCTTACTGTTAGGCAAGAATAATTCTAGGTAAGAATAATTCTGCCATAATTCTGCCATTAGCTTCACAACACCCGAGCTAGCACCTAAAAGAGAGCGTTATGACTACCCCCAGTCAAATGCGAACCCCTCCAAAAGGCCTCCGGTGAGAGCCTAGAGGAGTGATTAATGATAAAGAGGTTTAGCACTAACGAGCCTCTGCAGACTACATCGATGGCCAGCCAAGCATGACCAAGCATACAACTTAGACAATAGGCTGAAAGCCGGCATCGCCTCTGTAACCTCAGTTCATGAAGCATCTGACAGAAGAAAAGTGGCCTTTTGAGGGGTTAGTGCAGGACTTGGGGTAGTCATAATGCTCTCTTTTAGGTGCTATCTCGGGGTTAGTTGATCTAACGGCAGAAATATGGTTTGAAACCAATTAGGTAATGCATTGTTCATAATGTAATACAATATCAATATTTCGCTTTACCTTGGTTCTTTGTTTTTCCGCACCAAGCTAACGAAGGTGTCGATCTCCGACGCTGTGATGTGTTTCTCCAGCAGTTTTCTGTTATTATGTAACAGCGCTGTGATGGTGTCCTCCGCCAGGACGTCGTAACCAATCTGTTTCTGCATAAACGGGAACTGCTTGGCGATGTATTCCTAGGGGAGGAAGAGCAGAGGAGAGGGAGTTAGTTACATTGTGATCTGCCCAAATTTAGCTATTTTTAGATTTTCCACCACAAATTACAGAACAACATGGAATAAAATAAAATAGTAATATATTATGGAAATTAGTTTGTAGCTAAAAACAATAATAACATAAATTATGGCTAAATACAATGCAAACTATAAGGTAATTAACTAGAGAAGTGTGCAGATTAACATAAACAGAAATGTAAATAAATTATATTGCTGAAGGTGTGTAAAATGAAATTTCCATACCTTATAAAAGTACTCTAGACTTACTAAAGCTTTTCCAACATCCAGGGCTATACTACAATATGTAATGTACAATAAACAGTACAGTAGTCCTGCTCTAACAGGGACACCTTATCTGCCAAACAGTTCTGTCCTTATTACATGTAATAGAAAGATGTCCTTTGGTAAGAGGGAGCATCACATGCATTCACAGTACCCGCTGCCATGAACCTGAGTGTGTCCTTCCTAGAGGGGTGTCCTCTTTAAAAAGTGTCCTTTAAGAGATGGACCAGTGTATTGATGAAGTATGACCTATCACCTGTCACAATATCTTTAATGCGAACTTTGACACCTCTGTCCCCATTACAAGATACTTTGGTGACAGAGGCTCTGGGTGTGGTGTGACATTTTGCTCACCTGGTTTTTACGGTAGCTCTGTTGCGACATTTTCAGTATGCGGTAACACAGGCGACAGATCTGCCTGAAGGGAGCATGGCGCTGGTCTGCTAGCTCCTCCATACGTATCATAGGACCATCCCCGCTGTCGACAAAGGGAGCTTGTAGGATCTTAAACACCTAAAAATAATAATGGGAATGATACAGTCTATGGTCATTTTACTGCAATCAATTTTGAAAGTCTTTAGAAGTAACATCTTGGTTTTAGACTTAACCACTAGATTTTGCCTCCAACGTTTACAGAACTACAGTAGTCCCCCTCTAATAGAGACACCCTTTCTGTCAAACAATTCTGTCCTTATTAGAGAGATGTCCTATGGTGAGAGGGAGCATTACATGCATTCGCAGTACCAGCTGTCAAGAACCTGTGTCCTTTCTAGAGAGGTGTCCTCTCTAGACAGTCCTTTAAGACAGGGACCGCGGTATATGATAGAGTACCTGTTTGGGAGTATTTGGTTCCCTCACTACAGTGTAACCCCACGTTAAGACCACCCTGGTAATAAGACCACCCCAGAATTATACCATTTAACTCTAACTAAGGGTAGTCTTATTTCTGGGATAGAGATTTTAAGTCTTAAGTTTTGACTTGAGTCAGATTCTCAGCCAAACATATTGCTCAGATTGGTGATTCATGCGTAAATCAAAAGTATTAAGTATTATCAGTAACTCCAGTCCTGAGATTCCTCCATACTGTACCTGTTTGAGAATGTTCTGTTCCCTCAGCAGTTTCTGCCTTTCCCTGTCGGGCTTCGACATGGACACATCCAGGGGGTCAATTCCCGTGTTCTCCTCATCGGCCACAAAGAATATGATGTCGGACATCAGCTGAGTCACAAACCTGGAACAGCACAGAGATGCCGCTAAGGAAGAACAGCTGAGAGATTCAAAATGCAGCTAAGGAAGGACATCAGAAGTCCAGAATGCAGGTAAGGAATGCCAGCAGACAGATCCAGAATGCAGCTAAGGAAGCTAGGACAGCAGAGAGATCCTGAATGCATCTAAGGAAAGGCAGCAGAGATCCAGAATGCATGTGAGGAAGGACAGCAGAGATCCAGAATGCAGGTAACTTAAGGAAGGACAGCAGAGAGATCCAGAATATAGGTAAGGAAGGACAGCAGAGAGATCCAGAATACACAGTTAAGGACAAGAGGTCCAGAAAGCAGCTAAGAAAGGGATGGGGAACATCAGATATATAATAATTATGAATCAATGTATGGAAATAAAACAAGGTAACAAAGATCTCATTTTCAGGGCGATCTTTAGGTATTAAAGGTTCAATGGTATTAGCACTATCCATTAAGTGTTCATTCTTCACACTCACCGTCTCTCATTCTGTGTGATGGAGAATTTTTCTAATTTGCTGGCAATGGCACCAAGCACCTTGCTGGCGTCGTTGGCGAAATCCAGGTCTCGCACTTCCTGTGGTGACACAGGTACGACGTTGAAGGCCTCCTTGTCCTCCTTGATGGCGGCACAGCCCACCTGGAACAGGGGACTTCTCATCCTGAATCACCTCATTCTGGATCACACTTTCTTCAGCAGCAGCACACACTGTGGTTCTGCTGTATTTGACTAAATGGCCCCTGCATTTTAAGACCATGCATTTGGCCACTCAAATAGTGGTCTTAAATTGTAGGTTGTCTTAAAATACAGGGATGTTCATATTGACAATGTACGGGCCATGATGCTGATGGGCACACTTGAAATAGAGGGAATTAATTCTTAAATATGTGTGTGTGTGTGTGGGGGGGGGGGGGGAGTCTTAAAACACAATGACCATTTTACTCTATTTGCCACATATTGATAGTAGCTGTGAGGTATTT
>JAAUYG010116073.1_pt1 | contig 11760 bp, 9 predicted proteins | sample 7278091 | NCBI WGS metagenome assembly JAAUYG01 (sample SAMN14350201, study PRJNA611818) | marine sediment metagenome | isolation source: surface marine sediment (0.6m) | place: French Polynesia: Moorea | collected 2018-08 | reverse complement strand
GCAAATGGTCTAAATGTTAAAAGTGTCCCTAAACCGCATTCAAACCAGCTGTAATGTTACCGTAACGCTACAGTAATTTTCTAATAGAAATTCCTCTAATCAATGCACATATTTAAAAAGCCTAATCAGTTTACAACACCCGAATATGATAAAAAGGGGCACACTAATTGCAAAAAAAGACCATGCCAGTAAATTCAATATTTCTATCATTTCTGTTTCTCAGGCAGTTGTGATCCTCCTCTCTGGAGTGAAGTGGCCGACACCTCTGCCAGTGGAGGCCAGCCCGAGAGTAACGTGGCTACCCTATCCGACTGTCAGACTCTGTGTATCCAGAACGTTGATTGTAAGGGTTTGGATTGGGCTGCGGTATCAGACTCCAATTGCTGGCTCCACATCGGATCTATTGGAAGCCTGAGGGACACGCAAGGAATAAACCACTATATCCTGGTGGAGAGATGTCCACAACGTAAGCATAAATATTTAGTTCAGACCGAATCCCCGCCTCAAAACCTGATACAGGCGTCATGATAGTGGACGTTGTTTGTACACTAGTGTAAACCCTGACGACGACGACTATTGCTGCTGCTGCTACACTGGACTACTCTTACAACTGGTACTATTACTATTACTACTGATCCTCTCACTGCCGCTCAACGCAACACCTGGATTACTTACACAATATATTGATTCCTGTGTCGTGGTAGTTGTTTGAAACGATCTTAATGGTTGGTCTGATGGCAAATACCAGGGTACTAGACACTACCCAATAGAATTTTAAATTTAAGGAATCATAAAAGAGCGGACAGGTAGTAAGCTTGAACCCATTTTAATGATTCCCAATGATTTTGCGAAATTCAACACCCACGTCAAAATCCGCACCGCAAAATCCAACCCTGTTTCATGTTCCTTTTTACAGAAAGTACATGGCCGTATTAATAGTGTATGGTTTAGAAGAACCTTCTCCCAAAATGTGTAACATGTCTGAATGACCTAGGGTAAATTTGGAAACTGCGTCCAAAGACAGGGTTAATAGAATCGTTTGACTACCAAATGACAAAGTTAATCGGTGACCTGTCACAGTCGTCCAGACAAGGTTAAATATACTGCGTTCATTTCAGTACACATCAAAGGGTGTGTATACTGGCATTAGGTTTGCACAGTCAGGCCAGACATAAGAATAGTTTATAACAAAGTACCTTCAGCACAATGATTTTCATGTGAATATTAAATGATATTTTTTTGTAGACATAACCGACAGTCCACATCCCATATTGCACTAGTCGCAAGTCGTTTACTTTTGTTTTGTTTTTTTCATCTATTGATCTAGAATTAGTCACCGAATTTTGTGACATCGGGGTCGAGGGAGCTTTCCTCGGGACATCTGGCTACATCATCAGTCCGGGATTCCCCTGCAATTATCAAACATCCTTATTCTGTCCCTTGATCGTGCCCAGTCCCCCAGTCGGCTATACGTCCTACCTCCATCTATATGTTATCGCCTTTCATACCGAGGTTGGCTACTTGTTTATACAAAGTCATGATTACGGGACGCACCATGAGGCAATCGAATTTTGGGGAGATGGATCACGTGATTCGACAGCCATGCGCATCGGAACAAACTACACTTGTAAGTCAGAACAAATTAGGATGGCGCAGTAGAAATGATTAACCATATAAATAAATAATAAATTGTAGTAATTCTACCAAACACTGCTGCAACATACATAATGGTATTTAAGGTAACGGAAGGGCTAAACATGCCGAACGTATTTTAACAATAAATGAATTTAGTTTTGAATACTACATGTACTACATCCTGTATTCCAGTCACATCATCAGGTCAGATAACCTTGGATTTTAATACCGATCACAGTTTCGTGTCGTCTGGATTTATGCTCCAGTATTGGACAGGTAGGGATATTTCATTCTGCCTTTTCCACGGGCCAAAAATAATACCGATTTTTCACCCGGAGCAAGAAGCTGTGTACCAGACAGGGTAAATGTTAACATAAAGATGCTCCAGTTTGAAGGCATTAGGCTGAACCTTAACGAAAGGCAAAGTTCACGAGAACGTCACAAGAGGTACAAATGTGTGGAGTGAGCTGATACAGGTTTCTCAAGAAGAATGTCTTTACAATTTTTCTTTTAAGTATGTCTGTTACCCCACAGCATGGAAAGTTTCTCACGAGTTGTGGACGATGCCTTGTACACAACTTGTTTCCCTTTTATTTTAGACACTTTACCCTTCGTTCGCCAGTCCTTGTTCTGTACATGGTTAGAATATTTCTCCTAGTTCTTCTACTGCTGTTAGCTTTTCCCCATGATTTCTTTCTCCTGTATAGTAGTAGTAGTAGTAGTAGTAGTAGTAGTAGTAGTAGTAGTAGTAGTAGTAGTAGTAGTAGTAGTAGTAGTTAGTAGTACAATTTAGTAGTACTAGCAGTAAGAGTAGCAGCAGTACTAGAAGTAGCAGTAGAATCAACAGTAGTAGTAGTAGTGGTAGTAGTAGTACCCTTCGTAGAAGTATTGGAGAAGACTTCCTATCAGATCTGTTGTCTCTTATTTCAATATTTTTGTATGACTGGTTTTGGTATACCGGGTTTTGGTACTTTCAGGTATTTGATGGGAGAGGAAGGATACTGCCTGACTTCAATACAGACAGCCCTGGGATATATTCAAACACTGGATGGTGGTGCTGGAGAAATGCCGAACAGGACATGAGTCTCTCCTTCTAAATCTTAAAATATGTCTACACAAAGTGCAAAATAGGGTGGTATCATCTGCTTTATGGATGGTTCACAGTAAATACTTTCCTGTCTTAAATGACTCTTATCTAGAGAGGACACCCTTCCTAGAAAATTCACAAACCTTGGCAGCAGGTATCATGAATGCATTTAATTTTGCCTGTCACAAAGTATTTGGCAGGAGCTGTGTCCTTATCTCAGGTGGGGGGCTTTCATAAGCAGCATCAAGTTTAGTAGTTTCAGGAAACTACTCACTTTCAATGCCCCAATCAGCTGTTATGTACTAGTCTTCTGTTTATTCATACTCATCAAGCTAAAGTACCTTCTAGGTCTGTGGTTCTGATGGGGTAGTATTTGCTCCAATTAGCAGCCTCTCAGGGGTGGGGTGGGGTTGGGGGTAATGGTTGTTTCTGATTTCGGGCATACAAAAAAAAAATACTTAATGTAGAAGTCTCACATAGTTCTTAAAAAGCTTGAAAATTGTTGCCTCTGGACGCATTGGTCTTTGGGACTTAATATCAAAGTTTCTCCACTTTGTCTGAACAGGTTTCTGAAATTGATTTCTGAATATGGCGCCCATGGTAGGGGTGTGCATAGGTCCCCAGTTTCCACAAAAAATCTGAAGCCTGGCAGCAAACTTAAGTAGGCTAATTACAGAGGCAACAGTTGTCTTTTCCATGCCTAAGAACATTGCTGGAGGTAAGATTTTTCTGGTAACCAGGCCGACAGGCCACTGTAGTATAATTTGCTCCACTGGGCTGGCGCAACCTATAAACACTGGGCTAGCAGCTCTACCTATTAGCCACATACCCAATGCTAAAAGAGTTCCCATTTGACTAAAGGAATTGGTTTGCCTTCAGCCGCAGTGAATAAAGCCTTAAATTTAACTTGTTCATTGTGTGAGTGAGTCAACACTATGTACACATGTATATGATAGCTGTCATGCAGTTTATATTCTGTTCTGCTGATATCCATACATGTACATGTAAAATGATTTGGAGCCTTTTTCGGGTTGAAATGTAATGCTGTCCGGCACCTTAATGACCTATCACAAACGTACAAAACAATGGCTCAACAAAATCTCGAACCTGTTGCATTGTGTGATGTACACTGTCAATGCATGGTTTTGGCAATTAAGTATCATACAATGTAGTTTCTAGCAAGCGAATTGTGATAAGTGTTGAAGTCAATTCTAGTATTACCTTGTTTCTCCTAGTCATCAGCTTATTCTATATGTTGGAAATTTTACTGCTGTTGTCTCTTTATTTTCTGTAGACTGTAGTTATCATGAATATTTTATACCATGAGTGTACCATTGTTTTGACATGGTAATAACTGTATGTAGATGGCTGTTCAGCAGAGACATACAGATTTCACTCTTTGCTTATCAAGGTACTACAGGCTATATTGCCTAAAATATTAAAGATGCCATCAAGATAACTATATGCATGTCCAAGTCTTAAATGTGTTTGTATTTAATATTAACTGTAAGGAAAACTATTTGAAATCTGTCAACTACACATAAAATTGAGAGAGGGAGAAAGTGCGAGAGAGTAGCAAAGAGGGACAGAACGAGAAGAGAAAGACAGATGGGCCCCGGGAGATGGGCAGAGTAAATTTTTTCAGATTGTTAAGGTGGCTTGTACAAAGATGTAGAGGTGCAACTACAATGCGGGCCATGTTTCTTGTAGTACCTATACATGTATTTCTCTTTCGATTCATGATAATCAATGATAAAGGTAGGGAAATATTTGGCCAGCTGAATTATCTTGAGTATTTATTGATGTTTTGTTAAATGTTAACACAAATTTAGCATTTGTTAATAGACTACACACTTTGATAGGTGCAATATATGATGTATTATACTGGGTCAACTATTTCAAGTTTCATTTATCTGAACTACAGTATATATGTTCTTGGTGCTATAGAATAGATTTTCATTTGAAATGGCATGGACTTAAAAAATTACATGTACATGGAGAGAAACAATGGCATTTCTACTGTTAATCTGTTAGCATGTTCTGTTAGTATGTTTCACTGTTATATAACATTGTCCATATAATTAAATAAAAGCCTTGCAACTTGACATTCTTTCTAAATTTTTATGTGAACATTTAGCCCAGTTAGGAGAGTCTTCACAGGTGCATAAAGGGCTTATAAACCTATAGATCATCAATATTATTTTTATCTCTGCTTAATTGTCGGCAGAGCTGCTGTCGTGGCACATCCATTTGAACCTTTAGCTTTGACCATGGCTGACTTGGAAAGGTCAAGTTTTGTTGGATTTGGAGTGGTTGGAAATCTGGGCATTACACAAATACTTTATCCATAGTATTGTAACCTGGAAGTCACATAAGAAAATTTATGGAACATCGGGGATTTCTGCTGTCCCTGTGGTCTTCCTTCAGTTGAATTGTTTTTGTTAGTGAAAATGTCTTTGCACAAAAAGCGGTGTGTTTGACACAGTAAGACCTTTGACTACAGATTGATGGGTTAAGAGTTCCGAATCCAGCCTATCAATAATTTCTTTCTCTGTACAAATTACCTCAAAACATACACAAATTACCTCAAAATATACCAGACCCGCTTAACTATTTCATTGGATCTTTCCTGTGTGGAGGATGAGATTATTCAATTTTGAGAAAATTTGGCTTGGGGCAAGTCACAGTTGCATATTTTTGTCCAAAGAGAAGCAACAGAGACAGAATAGTTATTGGTTTAGTCATCCAAGGTTGTCACTTCATAGTGGAGATTAGTGTGAAGTCTTCGGGAAATATAACTGTCCATGAGATACAGTAAAACTATGTGGGTGATCGAAGTTTTGTCTTTGTGCATCTTTCTCAACAAATGTATACTGGAGAAACTTTGCAAAACAAATTTGTCCATGACGCGGAGTAAAGGTATGTGGGTGATCAAAGTTCTGTGTTGTTTCTGCCATCTTTCTCAACATGTACACTGGAGAAAATAATGTAAGTGCTTCTGACAGCTTAAAAACGTTGAAATGTGGTACACTCTCACTCATGTGAACATTTGCTGTATTGATAGGCAAGTAAGTTTATTTTTGATTGCACTATACTCGAATACTAAACACAAATTTGCTAAATTCGCACAGATTTATATATTCTCACCGTGAGATGAGCTGTCAAACCATAATTCATACGATGTTTGCTCCAGTCACCGGACTATAGCCATCCTACAAACGAAATGACCCAACCCCAGGTCACGAGCCCCTGAACAGGCCTCCAGTGGAACCCCAAAAGGGTGCCTAATGACAGAATTAAAAATTAAAACTGTCCGGCCTGCATGGCACCTTTGAGCCACCGAGTCCGCACTGAGAAATGGTCAGGCACAACCAACCGTAGCTTGATTTGCTGGACAACAATAGGCAATTGATTGCCACTTCCTTGGTTTCAAATGAAGGTCCTGCAAAGCTGGATGTGAAAGAGGCCTTACTAGCCGAGGGTCGAATTACGGTTTGACGCCTCACTATGAGAATATATAAATTGGTGTGAATTTATCAAATTCATCACCTAAATCAGTATCAAACCATGATTCTTATGCTGAATCCCAAGCAGCATTTAAGGGATAGGGGGTTCCATCCATCCGATGCAAACTGCTTCCTCACTCAGGAGAAAAACAGCCCAGGGGAAAGAAGGTACAGTGTGTGTCGCTCCTGCTCAATTAGTGTCCCTGAGACCGGGTGGACAGCAAGAGCTTTCCCCATGGTCAAGAACGGATGGATGACTAGTAAAATTTTAGACCAAATGCGGACCGGGAAAAACTTCGACAGGAATCCCAGGCTGATGGTCAGAACACCGACCCTCCCTCCTACTGGAGCCCCAGCAACAGCCCGTCTGCTTCACAGATGTAACTCCAGAGAAGGGACCAATGTGGAAAACATGGTGGAGACACAGTGCAGGTGCATGGAGGCAACCAACATGTGTTTTGTGTTTTTTTTTACCTCAAAAAGCAGTAGTGCAACTAACACCCCATCCTCTAACACCCCATTTGAAAACCCTGTAGCCCCCACATGTGGTAACGTAAAACCAGAACCCCCACCCCTACTACCGGCAAATGGCCATGAAAGGAAGGAGAAATGCTGTTTCAGCGTTGATTTTGACCTGATCTGGCACATGCAGCCGTTTCAAGAACAGCAGAACCAAATCACAGTGAGTAAAGTCCAACCGGTAGAATTGGGCAAAACCAAGTACACATGTCCAATCAGGTAGCCGCACGGCAGATTTCTGGGGCTGGTACGCTGGCTATTTTGGCCCAGGAGACTGCCACGCCTAATATTGAATGAGGGTTTAGCATGACGAAGTATCTTGTGCTCCATGCCAAAATGGCGATAAGCGGAATGAATAGCCTCAGAGAGACAGGAGCTTATCCAACGCTTCGATACAGGGCGATTGACCCTTTCCCTTGTTACAATGGACAAACAAAGACATGTTTGGCCCATGGGAACACGCTGTGTGTGAAAGATAAGCATGTGGGGCACAAAAGGTGGAGACCCAGCGCCAGAGGGCTAGTATAGGCTCTGAGTAAAAAGAAGTGAACGCAAGGTCTGAGGAAAGGGCCACCTCCATGTACATCTTAGGTAGGAATGCTGGGTTGGGTACCTGACAAAAAGACCATGGGTTCTTAACTTCTGAATAAGAAAGGGAGGATCAATGCAAAGTGCATGCATCTCAGAAACCCTATGAGTGGAGGCAGTGGCTAAAAAGAAGAAAGCCTTAAGTGTCCAAGTCCTTGGGGGGGAGAGAGAACAATGCAAAGGTTTAAATGGCTCTTCACAGAGAGCTGCCAGAACCACTGACAAATCCCACTGAGGAATGAGAGATCATTGAAGTGGAATTTGAGAACTGTCACCAAGCGCCCACTTAGCCACCAGGGGATGACGTCCAACCAGCACTCCAACAACCTTGTTCGTGCATGAACTATAAGAGCAGAAATATGGCTTAGAATAGTGGAATGTTTATGGCTTGCATCGCAAAAGCTGACGACAGCTCAGCGCTGTTCTGCTAAAAGGTTGAAGGGGCTCCTCCTGTCAAGAACAGCAGTGACAAAAGGACTGCCACTTGGTGTGATACAAATTTCGTGTCGATGGTCTATGAGTGCATATATGGTGGCAGCAATGTCAGAAAAATGCCTCGCCTGTGGGGAGATCTCCTGAGACTCCTCAAGCGGCTAGGCAGAGTTCCCAGAGGTCAGGCTACACCAGCCTGTCTGGACTGAGGAGAAGACCATCTCACCCTGGCAACAACACTGGCAGGTCCATGAGGAGCAGCAAGACCAGCAGGACCAGGGGAAACCATCCTCTTCGAGGCCACCATTGTAAAATCACAATGACCTGAGCCTCCTCCCGAATCACCCTGTGAACAGCAAGGGACAGGAGGGGTGGGGGTGGGGTACATGTACAGCAGACCATTGGACCAATCTGCCTGCAGGGAGCTCCCTGTCAATGCCAGAGGGTCTGGGAGACAAGAATAGAATGCATTGACCTTGCTGTTCAACCAAGTGGCGAACAGGTCTACTGTAGGTAGGCCCCAAATATCGAAGAGTGGGGAAGTCACCCTGGGGTCCAGTGACCAGTCTGTGGGGTGTTCTCGACTTGATGATGAGAGAGGAGATCCGCCTTGACGTTTGTCGGGGCCCAACATATGGACTGCAACCAGAGATATCCTTGACCTCAGACATCACTGAATAATTGCGCGCACCTTCATGTCTAGGCTCCAGGACCTGGTCCCCCATGCACTGTTCAAATAGTGCATCACCGCGTTGCTGTCCATCTGAACCAGGATGTGCATGGCACACAGCCACCTCTGGAATCTCTTGAAGGTGACCAGATGTGCATGGCACACAGCCACCTCTGGAATCTCTTCAAGGTGAGGAAAACCGTCCCCAGCTCGAGAAAGGTGATATGGAGAGACGATTGATCGCTTGACCACACTCCCTGGGCCAATAAAGGACCGTAGACTGGCCCCCATCCAATCCATAAGTGGATGCTTCCGTTGTGAGGACATGAGTGGGTGGGGGAGGTTGAAGAGGGATTCCCTGGGACACCAGTTCCCAACGAGCCCAAAATGCCAGAGTTGACCAGATCACTGAAGACAACACGGGATCAGCTTTGAAGGGTGATCCACCCTAATGTTGAAGTGATCTCTCAGGAGAATCCACAAAGGACGAAGAGAAACATGTGCAGGGGAATCAGGCATGGCAGGACGCCAGAGGACCTGTCGAAAGTATTGAGCTAAGACCTGGGTGAGACCCAACAACCCCTGAGCTGCATGCACAATCATATCCGTCTGAGCCAGGGTGTGACCACCACCCTGGCTGTGTTTATCAAAGCTTCGAGATGGAGCATCACCTGGGAAGGGATGAGGGATGACTTCTGGAGGTTTATGATAAACCCAAGCATGAAATGACAATGCAGACTGAGGTTGCGAGTGCGGGCCACCTGGTTGGCAGCTGCCTGAGCATGGAAGATGTTGATGTAAGGATACATGAGACATCCCTGCAGATGCAAATGGGCCACTACAGGAGTCAAGAGTTTGGTAAAAACTCTGGGGGCAGTGGCTAGGCCAGAAGGGAGAATTTTCAGTTGATAAACAATGAGCTCCCCTGCCTGGTTCCTGCTGAGGGCACCCCGAAAATACCGCCAGTGACTGGGATGGATCAGCACATGCAAATAGGTGTCATTGAGATCCAGCGACATCATCCATCAACCTTTGTGAAGACCCTGGAGAATAGAAACAAACGAGGGTGGTTTCTGTGCAGAACTTGGCAACACAAAGATAAGTGTTGAGTCTGCTGAGGTTGAGACTGGGGCAGAAACCACCAGTACGCTTGCTGGTCAGAGAGTAATGGGAGTAAAATCCCCCTGGTTCTGCGGCATCTCGACAATCTCCACAGCCGCATTGGCTGGGAGGGACTAAACTTTTTCCCACAGAGGCCCTTGCTTGAACTGTAGTCTGGGTAACGGAGTCTCGACAGGAGCAAGCGCCAATGGCATACTCTCCACAGAAGGGAGAGAGTACCCTTGTCTGACCACCTCAAGGGCAAACTGGTCTAAAGTTACCCATTCCTAGGTTGACAGGAAAACAGAGAACCTGCCACCCACAGGTAAGGGGCTTATCTTGGTCAAACAGAGCCAATAATCCCACACAAAGCCCGGAACATCAAGATAGGCTGACTCATCCCCCCCTCCCCCAAAGTGGGTGGGCTAGGAGAGGATGATGGGAGAGAGCCATCAGCGGCCAACGGCGGGGGGCCTCTGATTAGAGATCCCCTGCCCCCTTTAGTTTTAGTTTTAGTTTAAGCTTAGGGTCCAACAGACCTTTTCTGCCCCGGTTTACTAGACCAGTTGTGTTTAGCCACCGAGCCTCCATCCATTGAAGTAGCTGCCCGAGTAGCTGGAGGAGGAGGGGGTGCAGCCCCTCGTTTATGAGAGTGCTGACCAGCTTGAGAAGCTGAAGCACCTTGAGCAGCATTTGAGCTAGCAGAGGAGAGATGCCTAACCTGACTCAACTACTCCTGGCTATGCAAGGCTTTCTCGATGGAGGACTGAAACTGTCCTCTAAAGAACGAGGTACCAACAAAGGGGTTAGACAGGAGCGTAGCCCAAAGGGGAGGGGCCAGCAGACCCGAAATGTGGGGGCATCTAAGGCCATGCGGCATGAGCTGCAACAGCCACCTGGACCGAGGTCTGGCAACACTCTCAGATGGCACCATGCAGACACTGCTTTAAGACGCGATCACCCTGAAACTTGTTATAAGGTAGTTGATCAAAACCGCTGAGTGGCAAACGAGCTGCCAGGATGTCATTGTCTCCGAGGCTTGGTGGAGTTCAGGATTGATGGCCAAGGGTCGGATATTACTGACCCGTTTGACCATATCCTCCACCTTAGGAGTATTAAACAATGCTGAGTACAATTCTTCTGACATCGTATAAAATGACGAGGGAACAATGACTTTCAACATCGTTGAAGGCCCCTAAAAAGTCTTGGTCAGTTCCTGCATTATCTCCTGGTCAACATTCAGGGTCCCAACTACTGATTGGATCTGGACTTCCTGCGAAAACTCCCAGAAAGAACGGGGTTTTGGTAAATCCTGAACTGGGAATTCTGACTTGCCCAAATCAGCCAGGCTACGAAGTATATGGTTGTACAGCTGGAGTTCTGAAGAAGTCGAGTGAGCAGGGGGGTGGGAGTGCTGACGTACTCCAGGGTCAGAAAAAGTATTCTGAAATGTGGAGTACAAGGCATCCATATACTGCTCGACATCAACCTGTGAAGGATCGCAATCAGCCCCTAACTGAACCTCGTCCAGTCCAGTCGACAGTGGAGCAAGGTTGGCAAATGAAGATCGAGGTTGCAGACTCGGCAAAGAAATTGTCAGTCAATCTGATCCAGTCACCCAACAGTGGGAAAGCTCCAGCCGGTCTCGTCCGATCGATCAAGGCCACATCAGCACTTCCAATCAATACTTGGACAATCTACTGAGTCAACAATTGGATCCACTGGGAGTTCCCAACAGCCACCTGGGATATCGACAAAGTCTGTCCCTGCCAATTTTGAAGTGCAACGAATGACCCAAAAATGACCTTGAATTCCGCATCAAATGTACCACCTCCTGTGTCCCCAAGTCCCAAATTCCAGTCCATTTCGCTTTACGGATAATGACCAACTTTTGCGTGGACCAGCACAGGAGTCTGTATTAAAATTTAGTTGCAAAACCTAAGAACTCAAAGAAGTAGTGTTGTGAAACTTTTGATCCCATAGGGTCTCATGTTAAGGAAAACCAAAGAAAAAAAGGTTCAAATTGAGAAGTAAAAAATTCATCACCTAATTTGGTGTCAAACCGTAGCTCTTGCTGTGGCTCCTGGCTACGGACCCCTAGCCATCTGAAAACGAATGACCCGGCCAACCCCGGTCATGAAGTGCCCCGTAAGGCCTGAAAGAAGGGACCTCCAAAGGGTGTCCGATGACAGAAACTGCATGGCACCTTTGAGCCACCGTAG
>JAAUYG010133016.1_pt1 | contig 11761 bp, 10 predicted proteins | sample 7278091 | NCBI WGS metagenome assembly JAAUYG01 (sample SAMN14350201, study PRJNA611818) | marine sediment metagenome | isolation source: surface marine sediment (0.6m) | place: French Polynesia: Moorea | collected 2018-08 | reverse complement strand
GGAGTATCTACTGGGGTTTCACACAGTACATACTAGGGCTAGTCTGCCGTTTGCCAAGGCGAAACGGCAACAAGTGATAACTGAAGTTCCGATATAGGTGACCAATATACAGACATCGATGCCACCAACCTTGCGGCGGGGACCCTGTGCCAGATCGCAGTCTGGACACCTGTGCATAAGTGTCATTGCTCTTCTCCCTTTGTGGCGTGGGTCCCTGTCCAGGAGCCTCCCGATAGCCGGCAGGATGTAACGCCTCTGCTGGGAGGACGTCTTCCAGCTCCAGATCAGAGCTGGCCAGGGATGATGGAGGTCGGGGGCCTGGGATGATATGGTGATCCGGAGACTGATACGTATGGCTTCCCCCAAGCTGATGATCCGGAATGACATCTGTGACACTGGGAGTGGTGGACAGTTCTGGGCTGTCACTTTGTTCCTGCCTCTGGGAGACAGTAAGCTGCACTGTGGCTGGGGCATCCTGGATCAGCTTCATGGCGACATCCTGGTTAAGGCCTTCCAGACTGCGACCGCAAACAGCTAGTATACGATCCCCAATCTGGATCTGACCATCACGGTCGGCCGGGCTTCCAGGGGTGATGGATTGGACAAACACGCCGAGGTCCAACTGACCAATGTTTTCTCCACCTACGGTGGTAATACCGATTCCATGCACCGGATCTTTGTTCAGGGAGACGGTCAGGATTCGTCGATTTTCTGGATCAATACTACGAGGGGATATGTGGTGCTGAGGTAGGGGAAGCACTGGGTTTTCTATAACTGCCTGAGTGGTGTTGCTAGGTGGGGCGACATTGCTGCTGGCTGGGTTCATCTGGGCTGGAGTAGTGGAGTAATCCGGAAGACGTGGCACAACTTCGGCGATCGGCTGTCTTCTGGCTGCCTGTCTGGTTGGCTGCGGGGAAACCCTGGGGGCACAAATCATAGAAATGAGACGAACTGTGCTCGTAGCTAATCACAAAAAAACATTAATTTCTATTTTTTGTTGTGCTTAATCACTGAAATTACCTAGTTTACTCACTATCAGACAGTAACTCCATCTGTTGCAGAAAACTCCCATACATTCTAATTTAAGACCAAGTCCAGTATTACTTAACAAGGTCAGGTAGCATTATTATTTCCTTGAAACTATCAATATTTATTCAAGTACTACTACACATTCCATGATTTTAAGTACCCCAAAGGTAAAACCTCACCTTTTGTTCCCTCTAGTTGCACCGTCATTCACTGTGTCTAGGTTCTCGTAATGCGACGGTCCTTCAACCACATCTCCATCGGAGAAATCGTCAAAGCTGTCGTCATAACCAGCCGGGTCATTGAGTGGGACAATCATGTGGCTGTCATCGTCCGTGTCCAGTCCCTGCTGGCCTGGTGACATTGCTGGAGGGCGGGAGGTTGACACGGGGACCCGCATGGCACTGGAATAGGCTGCTGTGGCTTCCACTGGGTACTCCACACCCAGCTGGGCTGGAATGCAGTAACAGAACATATTGACACTTATGTCAGTTGCTTCATTGTTTGTGGAAGATAATTAGAGTAAAATCTCACTTAGAGACCACTTCTGAACTCAGACCATCTTGGAAAAAGACCACTTCCCAGCAGTACCAAAAGTGAATATTCAAGCTTAAACAGCTTCACTGAAATATGTTATTTCCCTGCTCTGTTACACTGGATTTCTGTTAATCACCAACTGCAGCCAGAACTATGGTAAAAACCTTCATGCGAGTCATGCAAGTACAGAAGATTGTCCAGGTTCTTGCAATGTTTTGGTATAACACTGATAAGCCAGCTAGGACACCAGGCATCCCTATAGCAGATGCGTTGTTAGCTCTAGGCAAAACATAGGGACTGGACGTTATTCTGGCACACCACCGAGCTAGGAGCAGGCACTAACCATCTTCCAGTATGAGACCTCCCCTGGACTCGGCACGCAGCACCGTCATCATCTGGAAGCGGTGGTGGGCCTTGCACAGCTGAGTCAGGTAACGACTCCTGGGAAAACAGAAATAAAACAATGACTCAATTAGGACTCAAATACTCACCATGGAAACATGCCACAAAGACTGCGCAGGGCGTTGACTTCAATAACATCTAGTAATTATTTCAATTATTTAGAATACCATAAGTTTCTGACAACTTTTGACAAAGAAAGTGACTTCTAATGGCAGTCTGAATACAGATGATGTTAATAACTATGAGTACCATGTTAAAGCTGATGCATCGTTTTCTAGCTTGATCCTCTGAGCTACATGTGAATGTGCTTCAAAGAAGCCAATCTACATACAGTGGTCCCCCTCTTAAGGACACTCTCGACAAATGACACCCCTCTAACAAGGACAGAATTATTTGGCAGCAAGTACTATGGATGCCTTAAATTCTCCCTCTCACCAAAGGACACCTCTCTATTGAGGACAGAATTATTTGGAAGAAGGGGTTCCCATATTAGAGTGGGACTAATGTATATACAATATACATGTGGTTTAAAGGAGTCAATGTACCAAAGCGCAGTTTAACTTTTATAATACATTAACATACTATAAAAGGTTCTGGAATCATTGTTTTATTTTCCAGGAGACATTTCTCTAAAACGCAAACAGAATTAGTAGGGCTCACTGTTCACACCATTTTTAATGTCCTTCGGTACACTACTTTTGTGTTCACTCAGAACTCACTTTCTGTAGCTATCGGTGAAGTAGTTTTGCTTGGCCTGCTTCAGCAGTCCGACCTCTGACTTAGGCAAGACACTGAAGCGTCGCTTGTTATAAGAGATTTTCTGGGTGGAGTGCCAGGAATGTCTGGGGTTCAGGATCCGGTTTTCTCCCTGGAGCTCCGCCGAAACAATCCCGTACACTGACATACCGACCCACACTGGCAGGCTGGTGTCTTTTTTACCCTAGGATGGAATGCAATCAAAGCATTGTTACACGCATGTACCGGTACAGGCAATCATGATATCGGAAATATGTATATGTATGTACACTGCAGTATTACCTAGGATAGGCACGTGTACTACCAGGTAAAAGTAGTTTAAAATTTGTAAAAGTTTAAGATTTGTAAAAGTTAATTTCTTGGTAGATACCATACTATTATACATGTAGTAGTAGTTTTATTTTGTGAAAGTCAACATATTCTAAAGAATACCAACCTTAAATACTCTGTAAAAATGTGTCCCATATTCAGCCAACTGCATCATTTCCTGCAAAAGAATTTATATATGTACATGGTGATATATTGAACTAGTAGCACATCTTAACACTCTAGTCTTCTATACTGATGTGACATCTAACGAATATCAAAGGATCAACTATTGTTCACCCCAGTCACCTACAGCAAAACCTATTTTGAGAGACCACTGTCATGAGAGACAACCTGTCTTGACAGACCATGCATTTCGGCAGAAGGACCTACATTTCAATATAACTGAACCTGTCACCAGAGTCAGAGACCACCTGTCTTGACAGACAACATTTTTTGTGGCCAATGGGGTGGTCTTTCAAGACAGGTTCTACTGTATTATGATGGGGGCAGAAAAGCCAACACTGAATCACCCTAACCAACACAAAGTCAAATTAATATGCTAGATGCAGAAACTTTGCATGTTTACCGATTTCGCATGACTGAGGCTTCTTACAACTTTAATATTCAACAGTTACTGTAAATTTATTAATATTCATGGTGGTATATTCATGGTGATTAATATTTGCGTTTTTTAGACAAAGCCATGTTCGCGGGGATTAATATTTGCAGTTAGGCAGGTTTGTTAAGTATCTAGGTGCACATGAATTATATTTGCGGGTATTTATTTTTGCAATCTAAAAATGGTCGCAAATTTTGCCAAATTAATCCCTCGCAAACATTAATGAATTTACAGTAATTCAGCAAATCCCCTTCATTTGCCAGTACACAAACCTTGATGTACTGCAGCTCGGCAGCCTGGTCAGTGATGCCGCAGTGCTCCAGGTGTAACGGCGGAAGGCGATCCCTCACATACGTCTTTCCCAGGTGGCGGAGCACGCGTTGAGGTACATAGTGTTCGGGGGTGAATGCCTGTGCCTTGTCATGCCAATCTCCATATTCAGCCTGCAACGCCAACGATGCCAGCCGCATCGCCTGCTCTTCATCACAATGGCAACGCTCTTCTAAAATATCTCGCCGCAGTTGTAGATAAAACAAATGTCTGGTGGAAGCGTTTCTGGAGACAAGAACAGACAAGTACTGTCAGAGGCACTGACCAGATTTTTTTCCCTGCGTCCATCATTATTGCTGTTCACATTATAAAACAGTATGTGGTTTATAGGATAGATGTTACTGGACTCCGGCTTCGTAATAAAATAATTGTCATTCTACAAACTTAGCCTGTCGAAAACTGGAAAAATTTGGGAACCGTATCCATTTTTCGACAATTTTTGTAATATAGTTTATGCTATAAAGGTAGCCACCCATGAGCACAATGAGTCAGATCCATATTAATTACACACTGCTGCTGTATTTTAACCGTAGATTTGCTCCAATATTCTTAGTTCAAAGGCAGACTATTCCCGATACATACATTTACCTGGCCTCCAGCCACATCACAAAAGAATAACCCATAATAAAGAGAATCTCACCAAAAAACTTCATTTCAATTTATATAGAATAAAGAACAGTAAAGACTTGATAGCATAACAAGTATTCCAGGCTCTTTTTTTTCCTGGGATGTGAACAAAGCAACCTGGGACTTTCTATGTCCTCACCTGAGTCCCTGAAGGGTCTCTACATAAAATTTCACTCTGAAGTAGGTGGTAAAGCTGACGGGGCCTTGCCCCCTTGGGGGGTCCTTCCATTCCTTGGGGGCCACTTTGTGCAGGGGGTTGTCTGGCTCAATAAAGAAGTGCTCCCCATCTATTGAAAAAGAGAAACGGCAAAGTTTCAGACAGAAATTCAGAATTTTTTTTATAAAATACTATGAAATATAAAGAAGTATTTTAAATATAAATATCTAATGTTAATTGTTTTAGAAGTCTGTAGAATGCTCACCTTAAGAGGTATGAACTATACAAAGTCGAGCATAATATCGAGTAGTACCCAGCTGGTGGCAGGCTACAGTCGAGAGTAGTTTACAACACTTTGTCAATTTATATTTTAAATCTTAAATCTTAATATTTTTCTCCTTGTACTGTTTTTTTTTTCTTCACACATATGGTATCAATTCTTCGGCTAAAAAAAAGAGGTTTTCTTGTTTGCATTTTTCGTAAGGCTGAGTGGCCGGAGGGGGTTATGAATTCTTGAGTCAATGCAAAACATGTCAATCCTAGTATACTGAAACCTTTTTAGAGTATTGGGTGACAAAAGACAAGGTAGAAGAAACAGATTTAGGCGATGGGGATTTGCCAGCTACATTTAGTTTCTTAGCGGTTTGCCGTTTAGAATAATTATTTTTCTGAAGTGTACACCATACAGTTAACAAATATTCAAAAATAAATATGCAGTAATAGACTGTTCACACGAGACTAGCACAGAACCTTTAAAAGACTTAACAGATTGTACTTTGATGCACGGTACAAGGCTAATACCAGGCAGATACTAGGCATGACAGTATTGCTTCCACTTCACTGACAGCAAACAGGACGTGGTAAATACCATTTAAGAAATCACATGCAACATGTGCAAAGCCATATTGACTTTTGTTCAAGCCTACTGACATGTACAGGGGTCCCTCTCTTAAAGGTCACTCGAGAGATGACACCCGTCTATAAAGGACACACATTTTTGGCAGTAAGTACTGTGAATGCATGTAGTGTTTCCTCTCACCAAAGGACACCTCTCTGATAAAAAGACAGAATATTTTGGCAGAAGGGGTGTCCTTATTAGAGGGGGACTACTGTATAACAATGGCATTACCTTGATCAAACACTCACCATGTATAACAGTAAGAGCAAAGAGACTTTGATCGGATACAGTGAGGTAGCGGACGACGCCCTCCAGCAGCTGTTTACCGGTGGCTGAGGGATCACAGACCACGTCCAGCTTGTGACCGCTCAGTAACACTACCTTGACATGACGACTCGTGTCGGGACCTCTCGGCTGCAAGGTTTGAGGACGATCACAAGACAAGGAAAGAGAAAGACAACACTCAAGTCTTAGGGTAACGATGCCGTGACATCTAGCACGTATGACAAAGAGACTAATCGGCATGCATGGCAGAATAAACAAAGGGCAGACGAACATGTGCAGTCATTTCTATGATTTAAGACCCCTCCTTTTTGCAATTCCCACCATTTTAAGACCTTCTACCAGTGACACACTCATACACATTTTCAATATAAATATCCCTCTATTTTAAGACCACTTTCAATTTAAGATCATATTTTTCTGGCAGAATGGGCGGTCGTAAAATGCAGGGACTACTATATTGAGTTGTTACTAACAAGCATATTACGGCATTATCTCAATACCAGCACATACATTCTTTTTTTGCAATATTGTCTCGGACAAGTAAACAGCGCTGCAGCCAGCAGAAGGACCAACAATCCTTGCCAAACACTGTTGCCTACAAGTCTCAAATTAGAAATATCATCACTTTAGGTTTGGACTGCGTGAAACCATACCATGCCACACATGCAAAGTAAGTGCACGCTCAGCAACAGAATACATGGAGTCACGCTGAGCCACAGGCAGCCAACAGAAGATTCCGGATGCAACATCTACATCTTGACACGGCATGCCTAGCAGACCTTACATGTCAGATGGGATAGGATACAGCATTTATAACACGCATTTACCATGGATATACATACATTGAAACGACACAGTAGTATAGGTACAGTGACAAATCTATACATAATTTTCCGGAATCTTCTCCACTGAGAAAGCAGAGAACACGCAGACAAGTTTAAATAAAGTGATGCTTCAGTTTGTGTTTGAAGGCCTCTATGGGGAGGAATACATGTATGTGCAGCAAGTCCAAGTAGAGCTACCAGAGGGTAGGTAGGCAGGTCTTACCTTGACAGACGGCAGCTGTATGCTGACTACTCCATCATTGTGAACAAACTCTGGCCCATAGAAATGCTGGAACAGACATAATACACACACAAATACACAACAGTGCATGTATGTCAGACAAATACACCTACAATATAGTACATACAGAACATCTAAAGCCATTCAAATCTCTATAGATCCCATACTTTAAGGTAAGATCAATCAAATGCAGTAGAATCTTGCAGCAAGAGCACCCCGGACATAACACCAGTCCTAGAATTAAGACCTCTTATTGAGTCACCAAAGGTTACACGACAGCGCTATATATATTTTGTTTCAGACCATGGACGGAGCTCTCAAATATACTTAAGTCTAAATTTTGACTTCAGTCACCAATCTGAGCCTGAGGAATGTGGTAGGCCTTGGATGGTCCTTATTCCTTGGTTCCACTGCAGCCTGAATTACAAAGTTTAATTTTTTTTATTACCCAGCCAACCATTCACGGCGAATGTTGTACTTCCCTTCAATGAATGTATTTGTTCAATGATACCCACCCTGGGAGTCCTGTTGGGGGTAGCCTTGGGTTGTTCCACCATCTGGGGACTAGGACTTCTAGGACTAGTGTTCAGGCTTGCCTTCTGTACCCTTGGAAGCAGAGCGGGAGCTGGCGAGGCGGCTCCCGATGGACCTCCATCACTACGAGCACCGTCACCTAGGGCTCTGGGCTCTAAAAATTGCTCCTGGGCACGTTGCCTGAAAACAAAGGTTACAGTTTACACTCGCACCAAAATGCATACATGCAGTAGTCCCTCTTAGTGGCCACTCTCAACAGAGGCCACCCTCTCTAATAAGGTCGCAAATCTTTGCTCCTGCTACTATCAATGTATTTACGTATCTCTCTCAACAGAGACCACCTCCAGAATGTGGCCACAATTTCTTGGCAAACAGGATGGCCTTATTAGAGAGGGACCACTCTATACAGTAATTATATCTGTATGCAACTGTTCTAATGTGCACATACTGTCATGTGTTAGATTTTTTTTCACAGATTACAACACAGATTACAACAATACACATAAGTTTGTTACGAAAGTGACAGTTGTCTCTTGTTGATACATACATGGCCTGTATTTCCTCCTCCTGCCTCCGTAACCACTCGGTGTCACTGGCATACGGGCTTGACATATCAGTGTCACGCGTGGAGTCTGTAAGTGCCGGCACCCCCCGTGTATGACTGTGCAGGGAGGGGGGTCTGGGAGGGTAAAACCCTGGAAAACAAAAACACATAGTCACATTAGGTACTTGATGTATGTCTGGATCCTATGAGTGACGGTGACTGGGAGAGAGATGGTGACTAGCCCTACAGTTACAAAGAATTTACTAGGATCCTTCACAATGAGAAAACAACACACACAATTATCAAGTCATATCTATATATAGCAACATGGGGATGATACCCTTTGCAAGTTGCAGTAGGCAAAAAAGACGTTTAACATTGTTAGATGATACAGTTTGAACATAATTGGGAGGGGGGGGGTCAGACTTAAGTCGGCTTCAACCTCTGAAGGTTGTATCACCAACTGCAAGTTGGATTCGGTGGTGTATGTAAATGTGTGCAGGTGTAGGTGTGGCGAATTAACTTGGACCGGTCTTGCTTGGGCTGAACGATCTACGCCCGGCTGCCACCAGCCATCAACTCAAATTCTGCCACAGGTGACCAGAAAGGAATCACTCCGACCATTATACTGGCTCCGAGCTGACCAGTCACTCACCTAAGTGCCAATCTGAGAAATACACCCCCCCCCCCCCCCAGTTTTTACGTCTTTGGTGTGACATGGTCGGGGATCGAACCCCTGCCACCCACACCCCCAGCAGATGCTCTAGCCACTAGGATGTTCCTTATGAAATATTGGATCAAAGCAAGGTAAAAATCATAGAATGTTTCGATGGTTACACGCCCTACCACGGGAATGTAAGGCCGGTGACACCCCGTCCCTGTCACTGTGTAACGATGCCAGGTCACTGATGTCCGCGTCGTCCACTTCCAGCCCATGTCGCAGGGCGTGGAGTCTCTCCTGACGATCTCGCAGCCGCTGAAACGCATACTCCACATTCTTCTTGACGTGTGGGTCCTTGATGGTCTCGAACTTGGACACGTCTGGGGGTTCCCATTCCCTGGATCCCGACGATCGTAACGTGTCTTTGATAGAGGGTGACAGTGCCGATGGGTAATGTCTGTGCGGGTAGCTGACTGAAGACTCCTCCCGGAGCTCTAACTGTGCCTTGCCTGTTGCCAAGACCGAGTAGCCAGGACTGTGCGAGTCGGGGTTGGGAGACTCGTAGCCCACAGGGGGTGCCAGCAGAGTGGGTAAGGTGGAGTTGTAACCGTCACGAGAATCCACAGGCATAGCCCGGCCTACTGGATGAGGACGCTCAGGTCGATAAGCTGAGAGAGCAAATATAACAAAATATATAGGTATCCATAAATAAATAATTTTATTGGAAAATTTTGCTTTAAAACCAAGTCTGCACTTCTCGAAAATGCCACTTTCACAAATACAAGAGATTTACTAGTACTGAGTAAGCTACCTCAGGCCTGTATGTTATGTACTAAACAAATTTCAGCCAAAAACTCCAGTTAACAGTCGTACATAGGGTAATAACATGCTCCCCCCTCCCTCCATTAACTGTTGCGGTAGCAGTTACAAAGTAGCCATAAATGCTCCCCATATGACATTGCAAAGCTTCTTTCTTCATTCCCCTGTAACAGGTAATAACATTATATGTTCCTCACGGGGTAATCTGGTGTTAATCTGGGCCTATATGTCATAATACATTACCTTGCTCACGACCTTTGCTTCGTGACCTTGACCTTGAGCGTGACCTTGAATGGCTTCTACCCTGAGTGCGATTGGTGGTCTGTTTTGCATGGTTTGCTCTGTGGCTTCGGCCCTGAGATGCTGCCTGCCGAGGTTTCCGCTCGTCTTCTTTCAACCATGACTGAAGCTATGGCAACAGTGCAAAATCATCAAAATTTTAATAAAGCACAGTAAGCTTGCAAGTAAGCTTCGACATGAAGTTTGTACCAATCAGTCAAGGCAGAAGACTTGGCAATTGCATCAATTGCTGTGAATGTGACTAGTGCTTTATACCCAAAATCATTATCAAGAGAAGAGGTACAGTATACCTACGTTACACTACTAGTTCTTAGGGCTTTACCTTAGTACTAGCACAATGCTCTCTGTCTGAGCTACATTACACATTCACACACACACGGCAATCCCACTCCATGTATCTAAATATTAAAGGCACAATATTAATATTTCACAGAGGCAATTCAACAAAAACATATACAGTAGTCCCTCTCTGATAAGGTCACCCTATTTGCCAAGAAATTGTGGCCATATTAGACAGGTAGCCTTTGGTGAGAGGGAACGGTGAATGCATTGGTAATTGTGGCACCAAAGTTTATGGCATATTAAAGAAGGTGACCACTGTTGAAAGTGGCCACCACTAACAAAGGGACTACTGTAATCTAAGAAAACCTTAGGATTAAGGTAACGTTTGGCTGGTGCCTAGATAAGCTCTTCAGATACCCTACCCAACAGCATGTATTTCTGACACAGATTTTTAATGTCAAATTACTTTGGGCACCGCCATCTTACTTTTATTGACACGGATTATCAATAATCATTCACACAGTGAAATCGTGTCATTGACTATCCAGTATCTATGTGACAGTGTGTGTGACTTACATCGGTGTCACTGCCCAGGACCAGCCTGTACAGGGACGTCACATACTGGGAGCTAGCCAGGCGCGACGGGTTGTGACGATGGTACTGACCACAAGCCTGAAAACACACAGACCACCTCAAGCCTAAGAGAACAGTCACCTGACGTTATGCGACTACGCTTTAGATTATACACATTCCACCTGATGTTACCACCCCTGATCCACCTGATGTTACCACCCCTGAAGAAGGCCAGTGATGGCCGAAAGCTCGGGAAGACTCAAGAGCTACAATATCCAGTCTCAGCTATAGTAAAATTTCATGCTAAGAGAACAGCTTCTATAACTTACGCAATTGGATAGCATACAATTATATTAAACATTTCAACATAATATTATATGTCTAAGTCAACTGAGGACTATACATTACTGCTGTCTTATAAGTTTCTAAAGTATATTTAAGAGCACACCAGTCAGTTGGCATTGATCGACATTTGTAAATTAGTTATCACTATTAGTACAATCAATAATTGTACCAGCCAATATTAATTAGGATTCTTACTCTTGAGAAAGTTATCATGATTGAAAATTTGAAGTGCAGTACCAACTGCATTCACAGAAATAAATGTTAGCCAAGTTAAATATGTTTAAATTTGTTTCAACCCATTAAGGTGCAGATTCTAGACCTACAATATTACCTCCATGACATGATGAAGAGCCACCCTGAGCAGTGGGGCCTCCTCACACATTGCGCTGAGCAGGGAGTCCAGGCTGTCGCTGATGTTCAGCTCCTGTAGCATGTGAAAACACAATGTATACAGTGCTATCTACATGACCCATATGTTTAACCGTATAAATTCTATATGCTCAGTTTTACTATTCTATATTCTCAGTTTTGCTATTGAACAGAACAGGTCTTGTGTTTGCCGAGCTAATGGCAGAATTATGGTTTGGAACCGAATTAGATAATGAATATCCCCTGGATAACATCAGACTAGGTTTCAGTAGGTACTGGTTTTGGGGGGGGGGGGCGGGGGGGGCGGGGGGGGGGGGGGGGGG
>JAAUYG010102136.1_pt1 | contig 11761 bp, 11 predicted proteins | sample 7278091 | NCBI WGS metagenome assembly JAAUYG01 (sample SAMN14350201, study PRJNA611818) | marine sediment metagenome | isolation source: surface marine sediment (0.6m) | place: French Polynesia: Moorea | collected 2018-08 | reverse complement strand
TGGTCCCCCTCTAATAAGGACACCCCTTCTGCCAAACAATTCTGTCCTTATTAGAGAGGTGTCCTTTGGTGAGAGGGACTATTATATACATTCATAGTACTTGCTGCCAGGCATTTGTGTCCTTTCTACAGGGGTGTCCTCTCTAGAGAGTGTCCTTTAAGAGAGGGACCACTGTATACCGGACTTTCAAACCCAACTATTCCTCCTCTTGTGAACACTGCTGCGGCTGTTCTAAACCAAAACTGCATCATCTCAGACTAAGCTTAACGCTAGAAGATGAAAATAAATATAATATATATATGATTATATATATATACGTACCAGGATTTCCTGTAATTCACCTCTTCTTACCATTACCCAATACATAGAGTAATATAATATTTTTACCGGCAATGCCCGAGGCGTATCAACAGCAAGCTCGAGAACATGTTTACGAACGGTTTAATCTTGGAGAACATTCACAAACCAGACTACCACCATAACAGCAATAATCTCTGAATGAAACTATATCACAAAGCCTGAGACATGTATTCTGTATATGTAAAGGCAAACATCCAATGTGTCTGGTACATATACACAGGCTCTACATATATTTTAGGCATTTGTACTGTTAGGGTAACAGTGCTGCTATGGACAGCAAGCCCCCGGGAAAAGCACTACCCCAGAATTAAGACCGCTTATTGCATGACCAATGTTGCAAACCAGTGTGATTAAGACCACATCAGAATTAAGACCACTGTGTGCTTGACTGAGGGTAGTCTTAATTCCGAAGTTCCACCGCAGATGATTCAGGCAAAATCCTGAATGTTTTATAATAAGAAAATATAAATCATTATGGAAGGCCAAAGGTAATTTAAATGATGGTCCCAGTGTCTGTGTAGACCAATGCTAATTTTTTATTTGATATTTCTACCACTGTGATTTCCCAGTAGCCCTGCTAATTACCAGTAATACTGGTAATTAATTAGCATCTACCGTCTCACCATATTTGTTATGATTTTACAATAAGGTGAAAACAAGAAATATATAGCCTGTACCACTGTCAGTGTGAGGCGAACGACAAACTAAGATTTTTGACGAAACAAAAGAATATATAATCCTACAGACTCCACAAACACACGCTGGTCACATACAGAACCACATTACATCAGCCATCACAGGATGTCCAACTGATAAAATTTTGTCCATACATTTACACTTAACCAGAAATTTACATACATGCTGAGCAATGGCATAGATAACACACACACATACACGTACTTTCAATTTGAACACTTGCACCGCAAATCGGAGTTCCGTTCAACAGATCACATGGCTTTTCAGATTAACATATTATAATTAGCTCAGTGAGAGATGAGAATGATTGACAGCTACCTGGTAACTACAATGACCTAGGATGTGTGTCACTATCTGGGATAGACCCGCCTCTGTCCGTATTTTAAGCCCCGCCCTCCTGTGCTCTGTGGGGCTGCTGCTGGCTGGGCGGAGCCACCAGTGCCGAACTGGGCAGGATTGAACATGACTGGCATCCCACTGGGCGGAGCCTGAGACTGTGAAGGCGGAGCATGTGACTGGGAAGGCGGAGCTTGGTGTTGTGGGGGCGGAGCTTGGTGTTGTGGGGGCGGAGCTGCATTGGGCTCACCAGGTGGCTCGGGCCATGATGGCTGAAAAGACACAAAATATGATTTTTGTTAGTCACAGCCGTCAACACTAAAGGCCCGCATCGCTCCAATGTCAATTTGGGACCATTAAGGCAGCCGACTTCTGGAAAAATATCTCTAGTCTGTAATGAGCAATTTGGAGAAACAAAGGCAACTGTACCACTGTATAATAGTAATGCACACAATAACCACACTTACAGTGACAAAATCGTGTATGGGGAGCACAGGGCAGGATTGGGTTAAATCTACTACGTGAAATAGGCAAACATTTAGTGACATGCTTCATATACAATGTCGTATAATTAAAACTACAGTAGCACTGGTCCCGGCAATATATAGATAGCCACCTACAGCTACTGTATGTGTAGCTTCAAATGTGCAAATTGACAAAGCCAGGGAATATCAAAGCAAAATGGATGAGGAAATGGCTGGGATTTAACAATCTGTTGGTGACAAATAACTACAAATACAGGTATTGGTGGGTATTTGTGACACAGCACTTCTAGAATGTTACATTGACAAACAATATAACTGCATTTTGTGGCCATTTGCAAGATTTGGGCTGGTGTTCTTGAAAATACTCAAGTCTAAATTTAACTTAAGTCGAATTCTTAACCAATTCTAGTTCATGACCATTGATATTGCTCACACAGAACCTAGACTTAAGTACATTTCGAGAACTCAAGCTCTGCTAGATTGAGTAAATTTTACTTATTAGTGGAGTTAGTGGTGAAACAAGGAAATGCTAATAGCAATTCATTTTAGATTATTCATACCAATATATATATCAGTATATATAAATATACCGGTACGTAAATCTATGCCATATAGGATGCTGAAGAAGAGATTGCTTTAGATGTACCGGTAATACTCAACATGCTGGTAGTAGTGCTCTTAGGTAGGAAGCGTTAGTTATTATCACATACTTAGAAACTGAATGGCTGAGATCCTGATCGGATTCCTGGGCGGCGTTTCTTGAAAAAAAACTTAAGTTTCTGTTTTGACTTAAGTCAGCAATCTGACTTAAGCCAGCAATCCGACTTAAGCCAGCAATTTACGATTGGCTAAGATTCTGACTTAAAGTCAAAGCTGGAACTAAATTTTTTTTTGAGAAATCCGACCATAAATTCCTTGTAAGACACAGATTTCTAATGTGAGAAAGGACAAACTGTTTGGCTGTCATATTTGATCCTAGAAAACCATGCTGCGAACATCTTGGTAAATTAGGACTGAATTTATGTAACTACACTATACCGCGTGATAATTAAATTTGAACAAATGTAATCGATCATTTTGAAGCTACTGGTATTAATTACAAAACCTTCAGTCAATGTGCAGTTACATGTATCTGTCAATTGTTCTTTGGAAGTTGCATACACATGCGCACAGATAAATCATACATTGCTATGGAAAGGGACTACGAATTAGTCTGAGAGTAACTGTTTTTGGATTCTGGATTCATAATGTGAGAAGAGCAATAGTTGTGAACCTATGAAAGGGAATGAGAACATTCGGATAAATACCATGATACCGAGACAGCAGACATTTCTTAATCAAAATTTACAAAGATTATTTGTAAAGTTCTTTCACTATGTTATTGGTGTCTTAGTTCACCAGGGTAAAAACGAGATCTGCAGGATTTCTTCCAATGAAAATTATGAACAGAGGAGGATCGATATACAAGTCATCCCAAAAACTTTCTTTGTACAAGATTATACATCAAAAATCAAAATGTTTTATACAAACAAAACATCTCATGGAAACATATATTAGTGTACAATGTACCTGCATATACACATTAGGCAGGCAGTAGCATGTGAAAGACTGATTATATAGAGTATTCTGCAAAGCAAAAAAGACGGTGCTGGATTTTTTTTTGTTGTTGTTGGAAAGTGTGCAACTCAGGATCTCCAGATGTTGTCTCAAGGAAAAGAAAAAGTCCACCCTTTCACCCCTTAATTGTACAAACTCAAGATGGCAGCAAAAATAACAAAGTCAAAAGTAAAGAGACTTGAATAATTGTCATTAATTATTCGCAGTCGGAAACCATGGAAACCAGAATGTTTCACATGGTCAAGGGGGGTATGTCTTTGTGGTGAACACAATGTTTTTACCTGCATAATATGTTGCACCTCTCTTGAGAGAGAGCTCATTGAGCTTGCTCTGGAAAGCTGGAACCCAAAAGGGGAGAGCGACGCGTCGACTATAGTATGACAGTTTATATACCAGACCAGCATGCCATGTACAAAGTCCCAAAACATACAAATAGCAGTATCCATAAATGGGAAGAAAAAAAAGGCCATTTAAAGTAGTGGGTATATATGCTTTTTTTTTACAGACATACAAATTCGAAATGGTGAAAATATAATAAAATCATTGATGCAGAAACACAGGTTTTAATTGGGGAAATAACATGCACGCGAAGAACAGCGCGACAATTGACTTAATGTGGCTACAATCTACACATGGATAAATAGAGGGCACTATAACAGGCCAGAAAGACACAATTAAATTTGTCTATATTTATATGTTAACTAAGGCACTAACAATTTCACTAACCTAAAATATAATTACAACACTGTAGTTTGGTTTAGAACACTAAACTTGGCTACATGTACGCCATATACCCAACCACATGCAACAGACTTTACACCATTACTGCCAAGTCACAATCACAACACACACAGCGCATAACACAGACTCCCTAAGAAATTGGTCACGACATCACTGAGGAACAATACTTTAAGAGGACTAAGAGATTTGTGTGTAAATTCTATACACATTGTATACAATGGAAATCAGATGGGATTGTTCATTTGTAGATCTTGCACTGTAAATTCAATAACGTTCACGGCGATTAATATTTGCGGATAGCTCAGGTCTTGTTGATTATCTAGGTACATGAATTACGCTCGCGGGTATTCATTTCCGTGATTTAATGATGGTCGTAAACTTCACCAAATAAATCCCTCGCAAACATTAATGAATTTGCAGTATGTAGCGCATCTCCGTCCTTTTGTTTGTAATTTTTTTTGCTCATTTTGTCTTTCAGAAAAATTCGTATTTTTCAGGGAGTGCGTGTCTATTAGGATGAACATGGTATCCCTCATGCCATTACATGTAGGAAAGGGGGAGTACTTCGGATTGGACAGTTTTGTACATGTTGTATGTAGTGAAAGGCTGTAAATGATGCTGTAAATATACCTACCCAGGGCCGGGTATCTCAAAATTCTTGAGCCCAAGGTTTAAAGTTAAATCACTAATCTGAGCCACGTGATTGGCTAGGAACGAGATTTAAGTTAAAATTTGGACTTACGATAAGTTGTTTTGAGAAATCAAGCCCCAACCACACCTTGCAATATTATAGTACCCAGTATGTCAAGAAGGTTCCATATCCACGAAAGTTTATCTACCACAGCAAAGATTTGAAACTTACGCTCTCCATATCCTCAGGGTCCAGCTGTTGTGTCTGACTGACGGCTGGCTTTCCTGGGTTCTGATTGGACGAGAGAGAAAGAGAGAGGGGAAGGTGGCTATATATAGATCGCAGGCAGTGAGGAAAGAATACAGTGTAACCTTCCTCCACAGGCCATGGTTTTGCTATATTTTACAGTGAAAACTCGGCTACACACACCATGGAACCGCTATATATATATATATTTTAAAGACAGTCGCTATAGATGCCAAATTGCCTATAAATGTGAAAGGCTTCCCAAATTTCTACATAGTACATGTCTAGTGGTACGGTATCTGCGTTTTAAGACCATCCATTCAGCCAAATTTTGATCTTAAACTGAATATGTGGAAGGTGATATTTATGTTCAAACTACAAAACACTAGAATGTTGCTATCGATTTGTGGTCTTAAAATAGAGGGAAGTTTTAAACTGAGGTGCATGTACTGAGAGGCCTAAATTAGAGAAACCAATGCAGAAGCACAGAACCAGACTGGAGGAAATTTCCTAATGTTTTGGAATGATGTAAAGCTCAAGTCACATATATTTTTTTTTTTTCTGAAAAGCCATGGTCTTTGGATTATTTTGGGGATTACACTGTAGTTCCAGTTGGGGGTCTAAGCTTTGTGAAAGGCAAAGACAGGTAATCCCGTACCCAAGGTAATGAAATATTGCCTGTGGATAGCAGGTTTTACTGTCAATATGCGGTGTCAATGACTCAGTGATATACATGTATATAGCAAGTCTTGTGACAAGCTATTCCACTAAACTCAAAACAAAAGGATGAGCCAGTTCCTTGGAAACCAGTGACAAGGTTATGTGATAGTAAAGCATGCAAGGTAAGGTGCAATTTTTCAAATGCTGGCTTCCAAGGAATAGTGACTGAGTCGGGCAAAGGCATAGAAATATTGGAAATCTTTTATCGTTGTTTATTGGAATCACTGGTTAAGATACAGTGAGTGGGAAGTTAACGTATTAAAAAACTGGAAAATTGAAAAACTGTGAAAAGGAGTAAAGTGGATTATACAAGTATTTATAACCAGATGGTGTAGGACAGTGGAACTTCTCCAAGGCATAGAGAATTACCGCCATTTTAAAATCTTTCCCTGAAACACGTAACGCAGATAAATTTATGTTTTAATAATATATTATCCAAACAACTGACATCTATAAAGACACTGAATACTGAAAACTGGTGTGGAGTTTTCTCAGTGCTGCAGTAAATAGCTGTGGTCCCTCTATTTTATGACCACCCATGGCACCATGAAAATGTGGTCTTATACTGCAGGCGGTCTTAAAATAAAGGTTCAATTGTCATAAAACGGCACTTTGGGGCCAATATAAGCAGTCTTATAATCAAGGTGGTCTTAAATAAAGGGTTGCAAAATAGACGGACCATAGCAGTGCTGAACTTGGGCTGTGGTGCATTAGAATATTATGTGTATACATGTATGTACATTGCATAGAGTATAAATATGATGCAGCACATCTTGATGATACATATGTATATCACACATATATGTATCCTTGACAAAGCTGACTGGATTGAGTATATAGTAAAGTTACAACAGACAAGATGCACATAATGCCTGTCAAAACAGGACATACTCGTACTATCAGGGCTGAACATGAGATCCATTTTTTTGGGCCATGCCCATCCCCCACTACAGGTATCCGCCATTAATCGCTGCATGCAAAATCTCACGCTGACACAATGTTTCACGCTTCACTTGTTATCACTCATGCCTGACCGACTTACATCCCTGTAATTTTATAACGTTTTGATATTTGTCATCAATGAATGGGCAACTGGTAACACTACCTCATTAGCTACATGTACCTGCTACTTCAAAACACAGATTTCATGCTTCAACAAACTGCACATCATACACATAAAAGAACTGGGAAAATCCAGACAGCATGTAAGTCCTAACCAATGCACCCAGTATCATGTTCTCTGTTATCCCCGGTTACCGTGGGTTAGCTAGGGTTAACTCCAGTGAAACCACACAGCTGAAACCCCAGTGAAAGCACACAAAGCCACTCACTGCCTGCCTAACATCTCAAATTTCTCTGAATTTAGAAACAGTGTATAAAATCTTAACTATTAACCACTATTTAATTCTTTGGTTTCATGGTGAAAATTTTGGTGAGTTCTGATATACAGTAGTCCCCCCTCTAATAGGGACACCCCTTCTGCAAAATACATGCAAGTCTGTCATTATTGGTTTCCTTTGGTGAGTGTCCTTTAAGAGAGGGACCACTGTATACTATCTTGGTCAGATTAGGTGGTCTTTGTTGAGAGGTGGTTGTTGGGCAGTAAAGGTTCCACTGTACATGTGTTTACCTCCCCCCCCCCCTGCAGTAACCCTTAGTTACCAACCTGTGTATGGTGGTGTTGGTGTGGGTTGGTGGGGGCGGGATGCTGGATGTGGGGTTCTGTAGCAGGCTGGGTCGTCTGATCCGTGGCGCCATGCGTCCGATGACCCTCTGTCTGCTGGTTGTCATGGGAACGACTGTCCTCGGCGTTCATATCCTCCAGCACTGGAAGAGGAAACAGGGGCCATGTGACTTTCAGTTTCATCTCTGCAGCATCAATATAGTGTTACAATAAGTCCTCTCTATTTGCCTGGTAAGGATTTTGTGGCCACATTAGTGACGTTGTCCTTGGGAAGAGGGAGAATTAAATAAATGCATTGTGATTGATAGTTTTAGCCTCAAATATTTTGGCCTCTACAGAGAAAGGTCACCGGGGCCACTGTCATCTCTCTCAATAACCATGACAACATGTGAAACAACTACATGTACAACATGCAACTTGTATCATAAACTAAGCACAATATTTTTATTATATTTGGACCCACTTAGCAACACACATTTTTTTAAACTTAAATTTCACTATGCCAGTTTAAAGTTGCGATTCACCTGAGACAAACATGCACTGTTTGCATGGAACAGGCAAATTACAGGAAACTGATCTGAGAGGCCACTGCCATGAGAGACCACCTGTCTTGACAGATCTGATATTCCTGGCAGAAGGTACTGTATTTTACTGTAATCAAACCTGTCACCAGAGACCACCTGTTTTGAGAGACCACATTTTTATCGGCAATGGGGTGATCTTTCAAGACAGATTCTACTGTACTACAACATGGGACCAGACGTAGCTTCATATACGAACAGCCTTATTTGTAGTCAGAATATTTCAATATTTTCCTAAATTGGTTATTTTAATGCAATCACACAGCGAATGGGCATCCATCACAATGCACTGGATAAGCAACACAAATAAGGGAAATCGTAACTTCTGCCCTAGATCTGTGCAATAACAGCATAAAATGCTATGCAATAACAATAGCAACAAAAGCATATACATGTAGCATATGCTAGAACAACACATCAGAAATCCAGTTTGGAAAAATTTGATTTTGTGGCAATCAAGAGTTCCGACGGGACCTGTATAACTGCATATCATATACATATATGTATTAGAAACATGGGTCAACCGTAACACAAAACACATGCCATGGATGTGGTTAGCGATGGTCAACAGCCAACAACAAGCTACAAAACGCCAAGCTGTGGGATTGTACAGTGCCAATCCAGAGGTAGACTTCTCAAAATTCTTGCTATAGTACTGTACTTACACCCATTATATTATGTTAACACATAGTACAGTAGTGCCCCTCTAAAATGGCCGCCCTATTTGCCAAAAAATTATAAAATTATGGCCACATAAGACAGGAGATCCACAGTACTACTGGATCGAGTTTTGGACCCTATTAGAGATCACCAGTAGAAAGGGGCCACCAGAGGGACGACTGTACAGTGGTTTGTGCGATTTAAGACCCCTCCATTTAACAAATCCCTCCCTTTTTAGACCAGCTTTTAGCGACACAACTCATATTTTCAACGTAAATATCCGTCTGTTTTTAAACCACCTCCAATTTAAGACCAAAATTTTGCGGCCGAAAGAGTGGTCTTAAAATGCAGGGACCACTGTATTTAGTTTACAATAAAGATTTGAGCTACATGTAGAATTTAGGAGAAGTTTAGCTCTGACTGATTGGGCTCACATCGACAATATCAATGGTATTATTGCTATGTGACTGAACTGTGCACAATAGGGGTTTCGTTACACACCAATTTGTACAGTGTGATTATTCTATCAAAAATCCTTCACATACCTACCTAACTATATATATCTATGGTGATTAGTAACACCCAAACCATACATCTGGAGTTCAGCCAATCATTCGGGGGCTGGCGGGATTTTATTTCAGAAATTTTCTTAGAAAGTTTTCGTTTTTACAGTATTCTTCTGAACATCATGAATGCCAATTTCAAGCATTTCAGAAAGCAAATTTTTTTCACAATAGCTATTATTGCAAGATATTAAATTATATTTTATTTTTGTTCCAATCAAGGCATAAGCACACATGTTATGAAACAGAAGACGGTATTAATATAGGCTTGGTAGTAGCTCCAAATGCATGGTAGTTAAAAGTGCAATAATTAAACTCAAAGGGTTACCATGACAACAGAAAACGTGCATTTTACCTTCTTGCATACGACTGCCTCTCCTAGCCACTACAGGGCACAGAGAAACAAACACCAGATAAACTTAAGTTAGGCGACAAAAGTGCTTCCATGGTTATCAGGGGCCCAGATGCATGAAAACCTTCAAATATTAAATTCTTTTTTGGACAGAATCAAGGCGTCTAATATGTTATTAAAATTGCTTCTTAAAAAGAATCAAGGGACCTTATGCTACATGTACTAAAATTGTCTCTTGCAAGAATCAAGGGGTCTTATTTTAAAAATTGTGTCTTGCAAGAATCAAGGTGCTTTAAGTTGCTAAAATTATTGTCTCTTGCAAGAAACATGGTGCTTTATGTTTATTTACTAAATTCTCTTGCAAAAATCATGGTGCCTTAAGCAATCAGCAGTTTTTCATGCAAGTGGACCCATCACATGCAGACAAACCAACACAATAATCGATAATCGGGCTTACCCCATCAGTGGAATGAGTAAGTATTGGAACATGCGGCAATTATATAAGCGGAAAGCGGTGGTGTTGGATGGTGGTGGTGGTGGTAGTGTTGGGTGGTGGTGGTGGAGGTAGGGTGGATGCCGGAGTTTGGTCAAGGAAAGATCAGGGCCCGTATTCATAAACCATGCATATAGATTACACAAGGTCTAGCTATTAAAAGGAATGTAGCCAAGAACAGGCTTATGAACGAATAATTTAGTAAAGTAATACGTTGTCGTTTGCTACATGTAGTTGCGGGTTATGAACAGTTTATGCATGCAACTTGAACTGTTCATCAGCCTTTTCTTAGTTAAATGCACATCTGTCTCTTTGACTAGCCCTTGCTTAAACTACGCATGGTTTATGAATAATGGCCCGGGTGTTTACATTTGATAAGTTTTGGTGGGAAAACATATTGGGCTTGAAATAGATTCTAGTTTTAAATGCTAAGCTGAGTGAACTGAAAATCTGTTCACAGCCAAGATTTTTCCAAGAATGTCACCGAATTCGTGCTGATGTATCTACCCCCCCCCCCCCCCCACACACACACACACACACTTATGTTTTTAACCAATGTACCACACAGGCTTACAAGCAACGCATACAATATGAGCACATATCCCGATATTCCCATGCAATACTGTTGTTTAAATAAATACACCAAAACAGTAAAACCTGTCTTGAGAGACCACTGCCTGGAAACTACTGGTCTTTAAAGACTACTACTAGATATTCTCCCCAGAAAGTCCTACATTTTCAGGTTTCACTGAACCTGTTACCAATGTCCATAGGGACCATATTTTTATTTGCAATGGGATAGTCTTTCAAGACATGTTTTCACTGTATACCAATACAAATACTCCAGTAAAACAAGCATGCCGGTAATCCCTCCTCAAATCCCACCAAAACCCCTACACCAGTATTTCTTCCTAGTGCACTACGTACTTGATGGCACAAAGATATTAGCAGGCACGCTGGCACTCTTCGGCAGGACGTTGAAGAGCGTAGACGGAGCCCCAGTGGTCTTCTTGGTATTCCCACCTAGGACGTCCACGTATTGACCCCTGGCGCCTGGAACAGAAAGGTTTGAGTGTTCTGAAGTGAATATTAATTGAATTTAAGAAGGGGAATAGGATGTTTTACTACAGTGGAACCTGCCTTGAAAGACCACCCCATGGGCTATACAAATGTGGTCTCTCAAGACAGGTTACTTGTCTCTCGTGACAGGATCTACTGCGGGGAGATATAGGACTACCCCCCCCCCCACTATAAGGCCACTAATGTGACTTGAGAGGTAGCTGAAGCTACAGGATGTAATTTTTGGTCTTTCCAAGTAAACAGTGACCAGCACAGTTCTTACCTTAACCTAGTTACGAGTAGTACCTTTCTAATAAGCCACCACCTTATTTGCCAAGAATTGTGGCCACATTAGAGAGGTGGCCTTTGATGAGAACCAAAGGTATTCATATCAGTCGGGGCAAAGATTTATGGCCACATTAGGGAGGGTGGCCTCTGTTGAGAGTGCCGACTATAAGAGAGAGACTAGCATGGCACATGCAGTTGTCATGGTAACCTACCTCTTGTTTTCTGTAGAGAGAAGCGATTCCCTGTGTA
>JAAUYG010000766.1_pt1 | contig 11761 bp, 8 predicted proteins | sample 7278091 | NCBI WGS metagenome assembly JAAUYG01 (sample SAMN14350201, study PRJNA611818) | marine sediment metagenome | isolation source: surface marine sediment (0.6m) | place: French Polynesia: Moorea | collected 2018-08 | reverse complement strand
TCCCCTAATTGATTTTAGTCATTATGGACCCATCCAAGACCCCACCTGTGAGGCCCCAGTAGGGGAGCTATGATTGGGTTAAGGAGATCAGTCGCTCCCCCATCGTGCTGTAAGTGGGTCTGTAGCCCACTAAGGCAAAGAATTACGGTTTGAAACCAAATCAGGTGATGAATACCATGCTTCAAATGGCCAGCATATATATATATTACTACATTCTACTAAAATACTTGATACCAAACTACGGTTGCATACGTTTCATGTCATTGCATTCCCTCTTTGTATCTACATAGGACTTCTACATTCAATGTCATCAAATTTCATATGCCATATTTTTCAACTTGATGTACAACTTTCAATTCTATATGGTCAGTATAAAAGATGCAGCGTTATTGATGGCGTAACCTGGCAGAGGAAAGTGACCCGAATTCCCAAACGAAGGGGTATACATGTACACTACATGGGTAAAAATCGCTAAAGAGCGATTAGCTATGTGCATGATGTGGCGCCCCTGTTAACTGCTGATTCGTGAGCCAGCCCACCTATAAAACTACGATCTGATGAGCCAGTCCCTCGCTGAAATAACCATCCGCGGCTTGCAGCTGCTGTTAAACTTCAAGCTGCGGGCCGGGGATGTTAAAGACTGATCTGTGACTAGACCATTTCTGTTAAACAGTGATCTGTGACTAGACCATTTATGTTAAAGGGTGATCGATGTGCGACTCGCCAAGGCTGTTAAATATTGATATACGATTCAGATAGGAGTCTTAAATAATGATCTGCGATTCGTTGTTCTCTGTTAAAAAAATAAAACTTGAACCAGGCAATATTTTATTGATCCATGTATACCCCTAAAGGAAACGAACAGCATTATAAGTCACTTTTAAAGTTTGGTTCTTGTTTAATGAACACATTTTTGATCTTTCGTTACTTTTGGAGGAATGCATGCATGGAATAAATTTATGCTAAACCCATTGAATAGCAAACCAACAGTACTATTATAAACCTGATGGATGGGGTAAAGCGACCTTTCACGGTTGTATGTTAACAGAATAGATAAAGAAACTGTGCTACCCACAACAGCATTGCTGGATTTTTTCTTGTGATCTACTTCTAATAATATTTCAATAATTTCAAAATTTGATAATGGATATTTGAACATTTGGTGGTGTAAATGTGTATAAAATGACTATTAACAACAAAGTCATTCTTCACTTTTCATTCAAATGATTTTAGTCATATGTGTATATAGGTACATTCAGAGCATAACTGATATAATAGTAGACACAGCAGTGAGTGACGGGTTCAATGGAAATTATTATCATTTTACTATCATTTGTACTATATAGTTGTCTGGTACCTGAAACACATACTATTACATGGTCCTATCATCTGTAAATAGTTCTTTTTTTTTTGTTAATTTCCATAAATAACAAAACAATTAATTCTCAACACTACATGTTACATATATTAAAGCAACTGATTGGATTAGCACTGACACAGCCCAAACTTCAGGCTGAGGTTAGCATTCGCATTTTTCTTATTACAATCTCTGATAGATATAGTGGCCCCTCTATTTTATAACCACCCATGGGACCAAGAAAATGTGGTCTTATATCACAGGTGTTCTTAAAATAAAGGTCATTTTACACCAAAAAATTGGCCTTTGGGACCAAATTAAGTGGTCCTATAATCAAAGGTGGTCTTAAAATAGAGGGCTGTAAAATAGAGGGACTACTGTACATTGCATTTTTGTGTCAAAGTATTATATGCCACCAAGTACTGGCCCAAAACGAGTTTCAATATGAAATTATATTTACATGGTTACACAAACCAATAAAACTTCATTCATATTATGTTCATTTAGAACTACAGAATAATATAAATGTATCATATAGTAACTTGTCCGATTTTTGCCTACAGTAATGTAATTACATGAATTACATTAGGAAATGTACATACTATATATATATATGCATAACAATAATGTAATTCAAATTGAGAGTACATGTACTATTAATTCATTAATGTTTGCGAGGGTTTTATTTGGCGAATTTTATGACCATCTTTAAATCGCAAAAATAAATACCCTGCAAACATAATTCTTGTAGGTACCTAGATAACTAACAAGACCTGAGCTAACTGCAAATAATCCCCGCAAACATGGTTTTGTCTGAAAACCGCAAACATTAATCCCCCATGAACATTAATGAATTTACAGTATTTCAAATCATTGTAGAGCATGTACAAGGCATAATTCAGTTCTACTGTTGGTTCACACATAACAAAAGACTGATTAAAATACTTAATCAAAAAGGGTTCAAGAGAAATTTAGGTTTTATTTGTGAACAAAAAATGTCCACAAATTGTGTGTAAGTAGCTTGTAGCTACATATCGTTGGTCTATTTACATGAAAGCCCAAGTTTTCACCCTGTACTGCATGTTACATAAAGATACAAGGCATCATATAAAACTGGTTAAACCAAAAAAAAATTTCACTGCAGAACTAAAACTGCAGACTAGAATTTTTTTCACAAGAGATCTTTTTTGTACATATTTTGCTATAAGAGATATTTGTACATATAGTGGACCATCTATTTTAAAACCAGCCTGGGACTATGCCACTGTGGCCTACAAAGCAGGTGTTAAGGGGTGGTATCATAACTGAGGTGGTCCTAAAGTAAAGTGTTCTAAAGTAGAGCAACCACTGTACATTAAAGATTTAATTCGTCAAATTATTCCTGTATATAAAATATCAATTCTGACTACTACCTTTGCTACACATTCTTATTACAGGTAAGTGCATGTACATCTGGATGGGGATTTAAACAACCTGTGTTAATTTTATTTTCAAATATCCTAGTATATGAACCATTACATCTGCAAACGGAAGAAAATACATCAAACAGACTAACAAAGAGATATCACGAGAGGTAAAAAATGTGTACTAAAATTCTCAAATTTGTAACAGTGTCATCTACAGTATCACAATTGATAAACAAGAGAAAAGCACAATACTGGTTGTCACTATTCAGATCACTGAACATATAACTTCATTTCATTATTACACAATATGTACGGGTATATATATACATGTATAATGTCTGAAAATGGATACATCTCTTCAATATATTAATTTGTAACATTCCGAAGAACAATTATCAAATTAGATTCCCACATCGCCCTCGAAAAAAAATCATATACTGTAAATTCATTAATGTTTGCGAGGGATTATTTGGCAATTTTCGCGACCACATTAAAATCGCAAAAAATAAATACCCACAAACATAATTCAGGTACCTACATACTTAAAAGGACCCAAGCTAAACCGCAAATATTAATCCACGCAAAGATGGTTTTGTTTCAAAAAGGCAAACATAAATCCCCACAAATATTAATGAATTTACAGTAAATGGGAATGTGACTGTCAGAGACAATTTGTGACAAGACAAAACTTTAGACTTAACACTACTGGCTGGCACCCAATAGTGACATTAGACTTGTTAGCATACAGAAATAAACAATATTTTGTGCAAAGTTTGGCCCCATCATATTCCATGCAACAAAAGAATGTTAGCCTATTAGCACTTAATCTTTCCTCTCTGCTTTTTAATTACACCCAGACCACGAATTAGATGCAAACTACAGCAATTTTAATTTTTTATTATCCTCATGTTAGACCACTACTGATACAGACATAAAATTAAGCTTTTATTTTAATATAAAGTAAGGTGTACAGACACATTACATACTTGAAATAAATGTCCTGAAAAAAAATTGACCCAAGATGACACATGATATGATGCTAGGAGCAAAGACAGGAGAATAAAGTAAAGTCCGGAAAAGTCTTGTACTCAATCGAGTCTGCAAAAGGCGTTTTTTTCTAATCCCGGAGTGTACAGATATAAACAGGCATTCCTACATGTACAATTCGGTCTTATTTCTAGTAAAAAATTGTTCAATATCTTTTTTTTTTATTTCTAGTAAAAAATTGTTTAACATCTTATGTGTGTACCGGTATTTTCACTTTGATGAAAATAATTCTTCAAAAGAGTTCCACACATATTGAAAAGTTTTACATCGCTAAACATTGGCTGATACATCTTTTCAAAACTGTAAATGAAATACACCGGTACAAAAAGTATTACATCCCCAAACAAATGCCACTACTGTATTTTGTTACCATGGTTATAGCCATGTTACATTTGTTACAGGCGACAAAAAGTGTACTTATTATACATTTGTATACAAGACATCTTCTTACTTAGACTCATAATAATTGACAGACAACCTGTTATGAATAGAGAATAAGAAAACTCATACATCATATACAATCAACTCATACATCATATAAAATCGCGATAGTTATTCATACATATATATCAATAAAATACCGGTAATCTATATGCAAGCTACTGATACTGGTAAGTTACAACCCTGAATTATATTAGTGTTACATACATGCATTTAATACATCTGGTGGGGATTTTTATCTGCGATTCTCTGATAAATGGGTTCTATCTTGGGACATCTAAATGGCTTGTGAAAAAGCCACAAAAATGTCCAACAAAGCCAAAGGGTTGCAGCGTTGCCAAAGGCTAGAACTTTGTATATTCTGTTTATCTGTGGAATGACACCATGTTGTTCTGTTAATTTCTTGATGCTAACATCAATTAAGTCTCTCTCTCTCTCTCTCTCTCTCTCTCTCTCATGCTCTCTCTCTTTTTCCTTCTTGCTCTCATTGTTCAATCTTTTCCAGTGTCCCCTTAGTACCATCCAATATCACCTGATCCCCTGAAACACAATCAAAGTCAATCCTTTCAGAAAACAGCAAATATCAGACTAGTATTCATGACTATATAGACCGTTTTATTACATGTGTACATGAACTGTGCATGTTAATGAGTTTAAATGATTGCTTGGATAAAGAACATCACCTATCTATGACATGTTCATGCATTACAACTATAAACAAAATTATACTGACTTGCAATGGTCAATATAGTTTTAGGGTCATTCAGTGCACTTGTCTTCAAATTCATGAAATTGGTATGAAGGAACAAAATGTAACATTTCAATCGCCATACCTACTGCTCTTGTCAACCATGGCATCAAGGTCCATGGACCTCTTGTTAAGAACAGTTTTGGACTTCATATTATGATGATCCTACAGCCTTGAACATGTTGAAGTAAGGCTCTACAGTACACGGTAATATACATTTCATAACGGAGACATGCATACAGGGATGTGGAAGCAGCCTTCACTAGTCTGCCATGTCTTACCTGTTTTAAACAGAGACACCGCTCTGGGCATGTTGACGACACACGGTAATCCATACTCTCTGGCTACCACAGCACCTGGTAGGTACAATACAATACAGTACAGATAGATATCATGTGTGTGACTACTAGGTTTAGTTGACAACAAAGCAGTTAAATGCCACTGGAAACATACATCATACATGTATAGATACATGTAGATATACACACTTTAGTTTTGATGCAAGTAAGCACTAGCTACCGAGTACCTGTACATTGTACATATTTATGCTTTGAAATCCCATTTGTTTCATGGGATTATCTGCTTACTGGAATATACAACGCAAAACTTCAAGGTGGGAAAGATTTGTTGTTTTTTATTTCAAATTCTCATGTTAAAATGCACAATTTTGCATTATTTTATCCTTACTAGATGCATATAGTGATTATAGTGATTAATTCCTCTTTGCTCGGAAGTTCAACGTCAGACATGAAGCCCGTGTCAAGAGCACACTGTTTATGATTCACTCAGCCTCCACTCTTGTGAATTGTAAACTGGGCTCTCTTGGTCGCGGCTTTTTGTCATATGTCAAATCCTGCATGATCGGGATCAACCCCTTAAATATACCAAACTGCAAACATGGGCCTTGGTTTGTTTTGCTTTCTCTGCTAATTAATTTGTCCAGAGGAGCATGGGTTCTTCTAAATTTTCTGAAAAGAGCTTAAAATCCCCCTAAATAAGAAAGGTCATTCAGAGTGTAAACTACATTGTAACCACTGATAGTGATGTGACAGATTCATGTACTTGTATATCTGTCAGTAATGGCTAGAGATAGTTCCCATTCAGAATGGGTTTCCAGTCTATGGACTGGACACCTGTTATATTCTACATTGTTATCTATATCAAAGTATCCAGCCCCTGGCTGGTGCCTGTGGCAGTGAGGTAACCTACCGTGTGAGACCAGCCCCCCTATCTCAGTGACCAGGCCGGAGATGAGGGGGAAATACGGGGACCAGCCAATATCTGTGTAGCTGACAATCAGGATGTCGTTGGGCTGGAACGACAGAACAAAACAACAGCTACTGTAAGATGGAACCTCACTCTGGGACCACTAAGACCAGCTCAGTGCTAAAACCACCTCAGAATAAAGTCTTTGTTCTGTCAGTAACTGTGGTCTTAAATTGAAGGTGGTCTTGAAAATGGAGAGATATTTACAATGAAAATATAACAGTTGGGTCATTAAATGGTGGTCTTAAAATATCAGAGCTCTTAAAATGTACGGGTCGTAAATCATAGAGACCAACGTCAATTACCTTACCAAGTACAACCTCCAAGACCATCCACTGAGCTGTTTAAATTTATTTTAATTGTCATGCAGGTGGTCTTGTTTATTTTATTTTCTTAGATAGATAGATAGAAAGTTTATTCACACTATCATTAAATATAACAAAAGATTATACATCGAGATAGTAAAATGAAAGTGTCGGTCATCCAGATAGCTATATAACAGCTAACGGGCTGGATGCCTTGGAGACTTCTCAGCATTGAAAATGCAGTTTTAGCAAAGCTATGTACGTGGTACAACTCTTATATTTCAATGTAAATATCCCATTTTTAGGAGCACCTCCAATTTAAGACCACATTAAAATAGAGGATAGTCTTAAAATATTTCACACACGGATGAGTCCTTATATTGCTTTAACGTAGCGAACATCGAATCCTGGCTTCTGCATTATCGTCGGATTCGATGTGAGCGTAGTTAAAAGCAGTAGAGGTGATCGTAAGTCACAGAGGTAACTATATTAAAAGCATGGAATAGAAGTATTTCATTCACACTGCATAAACAGGCCAAATGATTTATAACAAGAAAATAAATTTTAAGAGAGCCTGTGGTGCATTTGTAGACTTATCAAGTAGTTAATAAAGATAATTTTTTTAATATAGCAATAACTGTTTCCAAATTGCGCAAGCTGTACAAGTAATCTGTGGTACTTTGAGAGTAAACTGTTAACGGTGCCATGTAAGAAAATGCACCAATGGGAACCAATGTTTTAGGTTGTTACCCGTACCTGAATCTGATTGGCTTCCTGAAGACTGCGTACCACCCTGGCCGTTCCCCTGGCAATGCCGTGGCTGACTGGCATCCCTGGGTTAGGACAAGTAAAACACAGTCACAGAAAAAATACTGGAAAGGTTGTAGGGTAAATACTGGAAAGGCTACACTTTGTGGGACAGTTACTGCTTTAAAGCCACTGTCTACTACCATTGGTCCCTCTCTTAAAGGATACTCTCTAGAGGGGAGATTGCCTTCAAGACTCGCGTTTACAAAGGAATCTCAAATTCTTGGCGGCAAACATAAGTGAATGCCTGTGATTCTCCCGCTCAATAAAGGACACTTCTCTAATAAGGACAGAATTGTTTGGCAGAAAGCGTGTTTCTATTAGAGGGTGACTCTTATATCATCAATCAAGTCAAACAATTTTTAACAGGGACATGCGACTAATCCAACTACAGTATTTGACAGCAAAGTATCAGAGTTAATGTCAAAAAGTGTGTACCCAGTAATTATTTACCAGTGAGTTTGAGGTCTGTGACTACAAAATCGTCTGTCAACCCATTTTCCTCCAGCTGGAAAAAGAATTGAGCATTTAATGGTCTTGCATGTTGTCTACTTGCACAATTCTCAGCCAAATTTTTGGCTAAATAACTTTATTTTGCATTCAGTACCATAGGGCATGATTTTATCTTGGATTTGGTGCTGCATGAATTTGGTATATAACATTATTGTATTATATAACATTATCTACAGCCATGAGTTAGACCAATCAATACAAAGTGATACTACAAAACCGAGGTATTTTCAAGACATATGTATCAGACAAATATTGCCCACTGTCCATCACTGTGACATTAAAGTTCCAGTTCAGGATGGTTTCAGCTTACAGCCACTGGGTGACCCCTGGTCAGTCTTGGATATTTCATCTGCAGCTGTTTCGGGTAGATTTTCCTTCGCCTCTGTGCCCTGAAAATGATTGATGAGTGATGACGGTATAAAAAGGTCAGAAACAAGGCAGATTGTAGTTTCCACAGTCCACACCCTAAAACAGAGGCAGAAATGACTATCATATCAGCCTGCTCAAAATTTGACAATACAACCGAATTAGACTGAGTTAACCTGTTAACTATATGTACATTATAGATGTACTTCAGTACAGCTTCCAAGGCTGTAAATATGGAACAGACAGGAACTTCAAAGAAATACATAAGCGGTCAGATATTTGGGTTTATCCGGTTTAGATTGATGGGCTTGCTGGCTTGCATCAAGTCTGGGTCAGTTTCATTTATTACCTCATTGCCCACAGGCTTCTTGGCCCAGTTTGGCTAGCCGAGGTCGACTTTTCGGGCTCTGCATGGTAACACTTTTTCAACTATACAGAGCCAAGAAAACTTCTGTACAGTGGAAGAGCCTGAAATGTCGATCTCAGCTAAGTATAGCCAGCAAGCAATTATACAGAAAAAGGATGTCAAATTGATTACTTGATTACGGTACTAGTATTTCATTTCTGACATGAACTTCCCATTTGACTATCTTTAGTTTGCTGGAGTTAGGCAGTTAACAATGAATACCCCTACTCTGGGTATATGCATCTAACCACTGGGCTAACGGCCCTGTCGTAATTAAATTGATCAAAGCGCAACACCTACATGTACATGTATACACCATGTACACAGTCCATACTACAGTGGTCCCTCTCTTAAAGGACACTCTCTATAGAGGACACCCCTTTAGAAAGGACAGGACAAATCTTAGGATCATGTACCCTGAATGCATTAGATGCTACTTCTCATCGAAGGACACCTCTCTAATAAGGACAGAATTATCTTGCAGAAAGGGTGTCCTTATTAGAGGGGGACCAATGTATATCAGCATATACAATGGACAAATGCACATGCCTGCATACTGTAAATTCATTAATGTTCGCGGGGATTAATGTTTGCGTTTTTGTGACAAAACCATGTTCGCGGGCATTAATGTTTGCGGCTAGCTCAGGTCTTGTCAGTTATCAAGGTACATAAATTATGTTTGCTGGGTATTTATTTTTGCGATATAAAGATATTCGCGAAATTCGCCAAATAAATCCCAAACATTAATGAATTTAGTACATCTTGACATGTACAGGACTCTCTACAGACCTGGCAAGCAGCTTGGCTGACCTCTCCTTGAGTAGACATCCAATCTCAGTGTGTGTTAGAAAGAACAGAAGTTCTTGTTCTGGCAGACGACCCTGGTACGTAAAGAAACAAACAATGCTCCTTTAGTCTCATAGATCTACAGAATCTAATGATTAAGAACAGACAGTGCCACATCGTTCCATCTTGTCAGAGTACTCAATTAACAGCTCAGGCCAGAGTGAGTCACCAACATTAGCACTCACAGATCGGATATAAAAACCCCAGGCAATGAATATTCAAACGGCTGGCTTTGAGCAGTTTGTTCTGCAGCGACTTCACTGTTTCATGTTTGCATGATATCAATGGCCCGTTTATAGTAGGAAATTGCGGACAAGTTGCCAGAGTGCTTTCAAACGACTTTGTAGCCATGCTAGCTACTCAGAATGACATAGTATTACATGCACATGTGCACATAGCATAGTCCAATTAAATATGCTTCATGAAAACAATGTATTTGTTCTGTCTTTGAGGAGTTTTATACATGATCAACAGATTAAACAACTCCTTCGCTCCCCAAATATGTGCAATGCACTTACTTAGAATTACATGTACCAAAAAGACATTTTTCACAGAACTATAATATCAAATGTCAAAATAACTATTAAAGTCAAAGCATATACATGCCACTCAATATACATGTACTACAAGTATTTTCCCTCGGATACGTTTGTAGCACGTACCTCTTCAAACATCATGTAGGCCAATTTCCAGTACCCTTGCTTGAACACATCATTCATTTGGATCGCAATGGACTGGTGGAGGAATAAAACATTTCTAATGTAATATATGTGGCCACATTCAGGCAAGCTTTTAAGTTGCTGCAAATTATATATATCTCAATATACACAATGTACATGTATGTGCATGTATTTTGCAAAGTTTAACCCAAGTCAGTGAATGGACACAGTGTTATTGCATTTATTATGTTACATATCATGCTACACGTATGATACTGCTAGCTATTTAAGTAATTATGGGATACAGCAGTGTCCATCCCAATAAGGACATCCCTTCTGCCAGGTTACTTTGTCCTTATTTGAGAAGTGACAGAGTATCAAATACAAACAATACATTGAATTTCCTGATATTTATTGCCAAGGCTTGTGCCCTTCCTAGATAGAATGGCCCGTCAACTCCTGAGGGAGAGGGCCCACCATTGTAAATGTATAATAACAGACTGTTTTATAATATGCAGTTCTTATATAGCACTTTATCCTTGAACGAGCTCAAAGCGCTTTACATATTACATGTATTACCTCCGGCACACCTAGCACACACCAACACATTCTCAACTCCTCAACAGAGCATACAACCTGGATACCTGGATACATACTACAAGGCGCCAAGGGTGATCAAATTACAATAGCTTTCTCTGTGTATTGCCAGGTTCTCATTTTACGGCTGAGTGAACCGGAGCACATTTCAGATACAAATCTTGCTCAGGGACTCTAGGTACAGAAGACTGTGTATGGAGGGACTCAAACCCACAATCTCGTGTTTGAGAGTCCAGTGCCTTGACCACTCAGCCAACTGTCTTCCCTATATCTAGGTGCACTATTTATCATTACCTTTGCCCATTCCCGGTCACCGACTGAAGCTCTGGCATAACTATTAAGCCACGGGAGTATGAACCTGAAACACAAGGCACAGAACATTACTGGGTACTTCAGTGCTACAAATAAACGAAAGTTTCTCTCTATATCTTACCTTTTAAATATATGCCAAATTTTAAGTCCCTCAATATCGTGAAAATTGACTTAATGCACTTATAAGGCTAAATGACTAATGGACAAACCTGACACATATCATTTCAATTTTACTCAACTTTACGTTCAAAACTGACTTTCCGGTACATGTATTTTTTTTTATGGTGAGACATTTTAGAAACCTTTGATGCAAAAATCTAAGAGATTGGGTAAATCATTTCACAAATCTCTTGGAAACTGCATGGTACAAGTACATGCCATGCATTAGGCACTCAAACGGATTTGCAGTGATGCCAATCATGCTTGCAAAGACATACTAAAACCTTCCTTGAAAAAATTATTGACACAATTCCGTGCCGTGGATAAAACACTCTCAAGTTTCTGTACAGCTATGGGTATGTCACAAAACTTGACTCACTTTGCAACCTTGCTGAGTGGTGTTTGTAGCTTGGCGATGGTCTCCTTGGCGTTGTAGGGAGGGTTGGGAGGTAGGGTGGACTGGCCGCCTTTCACCATGTTCTAAAACGGGCGAAAATGTCACATAATTTCATTTACAAATCACCTC
>JAAUYG010016640.1_pt1 | contig 11762 bp, 9 predicted proteins | sample 7278091 | NCBI WGS metagenome assembly JAAUYG01 (sample SAMN14350201, study PRJNA611818) | marine sediment metagenome | isolation source: surface marine sediment (0.6m) | place: French Polynesia: Moorea | collected 2018-08 | reverse complement strand
GTTTGTCACGGTCCGCGATTTCACGGACCTGAATATTCATGAGGGGGATGATACCCTTTGGCTCCTTGTCCTGAGAACATGAAGGTAACAAACTTAGTGGGTGCTGTGCAGAAAAATAACGGGCCTTTCTTACATAAGGTACATGTACCACAGACGTAATTTTGAGAAGTTGCCAGAGCATACCTTCTTTAATCACCGGGTACACAGGAACTTATGAAATATTTAAATATAGTGGAAGTATGACTTAAGACAACTTTGGATATAAAAAGACCACCCAAGAATAACACCATCTACTAATCAACCAAAATTTACACACCAGTGTTATATTGTTCTAGAATTAAAGACAACCTCCAAAATTATTACCACTTTGGTATTTCACTATATACATGTATAATTGGATATAAACTCTCATTACTATTAAACACCTTCAGCATTTGTTGCTGCTTTCAATAAAAGCTGCAGATGCAATCAAGAAACATGAGAAACTAAAAGCAACAGAAAACACGCAAGTAGCATTTCCTGATATCTCAATAGATATTAAGGCAATGGCAATGCTATTATTACTATAGTAATGCTATCATAGGTTATATCTGAAAGATTTGATATGGATTGCAGGACAAAATCCACTGATTAACGGTGTTTACCTGAGTGAATTCAAAGTAGTACAGACAATGGTCTTTGAGCAGGAACCAGCGTCGCTTCCAGCTCTTGTAGCGGCCACCTACGACACACGAAGAGAGGAAACATCTTAAAGTCATAGCCTGGTTTAGGGCAAACCTTGATACATCCAGAAATCACTTAATGAAGAGCTAGCTTCCTTAACGTGTACAGAAGGTGGTTTGTGAATCCCTCTTCTGCTCAGGTATCACTTATTACATAGGTGCATTCCAAATGTTTCGATGGTATCTGCATTCTACAAATTCATGCAAACTGGAACTTTTGTGAAGTAGCAAGACAAGATCAGGAAAGATATGAGGGCGAACCAGTGACAACATGTCAACAGTATGAAGTTCTTTTCCACACATAGGGAGTACTGGGTGTAGATTTCCATTGCAGAGGCATGCACTGGTATGCTACTAGTAGGCTGGCTAAATGATTTACTGCTATACATTATATAACAGGCAAAAGTAAAAAAGTTCAAATTTGGACTAGATTACCCAGACTTTATATACATAACCCGGTAGTTATTTTTGACGTCGTTAGTTTCATGCTGAACAAAAAAGTTTTAGTGACAAGCCAACAAATTGGCAAAAAATTCAATCAAGCTTAAACTAGCAACTGAATGGTGACAGCAATAGAAAATAATAGCAACATTAGTTAGACAACGTAAAGGAAAGGAAAAGGGTGTTCTTGTTGATACTAGGGTATGGAACTCACTGAATTTAGCACAGCCTTTGGAGCGAAACATCAGTTTATGTGATTTAAAGAAAGTACATACAAGTTCAGTTTTCCAGTGGCTTATTTAATTTTTGGCAAGGAAATTGAAACATGTTGATAAACTAAATATCATCTCGAGGTTCGTCTACTATGGGAACCAGACAAAGATCCCTAGACTGGTAGACTGGTGAGATTGTGTAATCTTGGAGATGATTTCGTCAACTTTGTTCTTCCATTAGACCAAGAATCTATGGTAAGAGTTGCCACAAAATTGGCCGTTTTCCAGTTACTAAAATCGCCACAATACAACATGCGAACAACACTTCTTTTATGCGTTGGGCTGTCCAGTGATTTCCAGGGTTTTTTTTCGAAAATCACATTTGACACACATGGTCACAACATCCTGGCATGCCATGAAATTGTTTTCATCATGAATTTACACTATTATTGCTTTATGCACAGGCCTAGTAAGACTGAATATGAAATTGATTTGATGTACATGTGACTGCATGGACTATTTTTGCGTTTACTAAAACCTGACTGAAATTTATCGCAAACATTGATGGTGCATGAAAGCTGCCAACCATTTACACATGCATTGTGTGACAACTGGAGCAACGGACAATCATTTGACATGACACCGACATCATGTACATGTAGCGGGCAAGGACAGGAGTAGTTGACAAAAAGCTTCGCATGTGAAGTGACAAAATACATAACAAGACATCAATGCTGGTGACACCGGCAAAAAAAGACAACCTTCTGTTTACTTACAACGACCACTCGCTGGCAATATAAAGAACAGGCAATGAATATTGAGAAGGTGCAAAGAAGGACGATACGAAACAGTAACAGATTTCACCAGCACAAAACTACTGTATTCCTTAGAACACAAACTACTTACTGGCTGCGATACAAACATATAGCACAAATAACTGCTTATTTGGTCAGTTTGTGATTAATCTTTTTGTCTATGACCAAATACTTGAACAACCCGAAGATCGTTACTGATCTGAATTTGACAGGTTTACATTGGCAATCGAAATTAAGAATTTGATTTTTTTATTAAAAATATAACATGAAAGAACTGATTGAGTGTCAATGTTGGTTTGTCCATGTGCATGAATTTATCCATTAGTTGAGGTAATATTAGTCAAACAGAAGAATCATCTTGTAAAGGTACCATGCACTAAATTTTCCAACCAAGAAATCTGAGCAATGGTGTGACACAGGCAGAGTGCTGTTAGCAATCTAAATTCAGATACATAGCAACAGTTTGATACAAACAAAGAAGGAAACCAACCATAACTTGCTATTTGGCACCCAAGACAAAAATTCACAAGAACAGTCCATGGGTAGTTGTTAAATATGAGACAAAATCATTGTGTTTTTTTGCACACATCACAGCCTTAGCGCAAAATAATGGTTGCTTTTATAAAGCTTTGCTGGTTTATTACGAGTCCAGCTGTCCAAGGAATGCAGTGCACAAAGAGTAAATATCTATAAACGAAGATGTGTCTTTCAGCACGCAATAGCATAAAACAATGCTAAATGATAATACGAAAAACATTTTTGCAATGCCTCTCTGCTACTATATAAAACATAGTAAAAGCACAACACTTAAGGTATGTAAGTGAATGACTGACTAGGTGTAATTGTCAAAACTGGGATATACTTTGCAGCACAACATAATTGACTATGGCTTAGGCAATATATCGTTTCCTTCTGATGCCTACCTTGTTTCCACAACCAACCCTCCTTGTCAGGGTTGAAGAACGTGTGCATGAGGTCATCCCCATCATCCTCTGGGATTTTGAACGGCTCTTTCTTGATGTTGTCATAGATTCTCTGTAAAATAAAGACAAACAAAACATGCTGCATGAAAAGGAGTCAAAAGTTTGATTTTTTTTTTTTTTTTGTATTGTTAAATATTACACGAAAACCAAATACTAAACTTCACTGAGAGTAAATTTTCAAGTGAGGATCTGGTGCAATAACAATTGTGGATAGCTTGGTAGACCTTCTAAAAGTTTGGAATATGCACATCTGAAGGCAGAATCTAAATACCACGTTCCTAGAATAAACTAATGCATCTGGACTGGATGCTTGGGTTAACAATCATTAAGATTCCATACACACTACAAATGGTATTCAAAATTTTATAAATTTGAACAAATTGATAAATTTGAACAAATTTAAATACATGTACTGTCACCGTGAGGAATTTCAGTCATCATTATTTGTGGCGTTATGCTAGGGACAACAGCACAAATAATGACTGAAGTTCCGAATTAGGTGACCAATATCAAATTTTGTACTATCTAACCTGTTAAGGTCACCAAAATAACTGAGATTACAGGGCTTTCAAGTCTGACAGAGGGCATTTGTTTTCAAGGTCACATTTTCACTGGGACTCACTGAGAGTAGATCAGGGGGAAGGTCCTTTCCATCATTGATGCCGCGATTCATGTCGATGAATCGCTCCACGGTGGGCTTGTCTTTCACGCTGGGGTTGTGCAAGCTGGTGTTGAGCATTATGATTGCGAATGACAGGACGTAACACGTGTCTGAAATCGGAATCGACAGATAGCAATCAGCGCAGGCTAAACCACGTCATACACATGGAATATATCCAGTGGCCAGTCATGTCTGGTGAAATTTCGGAATTTAGGTGTCTGAAGCTTCTCTGCTGGTGGGACCTATTATATTGTCATGATAAGGTCATATTGCCATCAGCTTGTTATTAAAAGGAATACAAAATTTATTTATTTTTTCACATCGGGACTGCTACTTAATATTTTTGACTGCTCGCTACTGCTACATTAATGTCCCCGTCAGGAATAACATGCGGAGACAGGGGGCATATTACAGGTTCTTCTGGCACAACCAAGTGATATCATAAGACCAAGATTCTCACGATAAAGGCCTCTAAAAAATACGGAACTGGGAATTGCTAAATTGTACGGTAAAAGCGCCAACCTGTTGTTGAGAAATGCTGAGGGTTCAGTTCGCAGTAACGCTGAGCAAAGCATTCCATCATCCTGTCAATCTTCTGGGCTTCCCCGGGCAGGCGGAAACTCCACAGGAATTGCCTGAATAAATATGTCATGGAAACATTAATACGAAAGCCACAATAGAAAATCTGCATAAGGTGACTTGAATCCTTTGCTGATTTGTGGACAAGTTTTGCATCTCATATACATTTTTGTACAATGCAAAAGGTTAAACCATAGAGTATAAATCATAAAATCACGGACCTTGTAGAATATAGATCAATTTCGTACTTGGTAATCACATCATGGAATGGTAACATTTGCTAAACAATGCAACCCCCTGCATATAGACAATTTTGTTACACCTTTCGATGCCGACAATTATCATACTAGCACAGGACGACCTGTATTTGCCTTCAGGGGAAATGACTGCCTCACCTGAGCGCTTGCACAATGAGCATGTCGGAGAACTCATGCAGGTTGACAAAAGCCTTGAGGACAGCAATGTTGAATTCATCCCTGCGAGAACACGGATAAAACAATGCTTAACCCATCAGGCAACATCAAATTATGCAATAACTTTGAAATTGTTTGAGTTCTGTATCCTGTGCAATGTTTATGGAGCCATCAAAGTCAGTTTAAAACGGACTTCAAAATGCACAAGATCCAATGCCACTTGAAAAAACATTAATCAGCACAAGCATTTATTTTTCCATTTTATTTGATATTTAATACATGTATTACTAATTCCATATAATTTCCATATTTATCACCAAATGCAATTTCTTCCATTGTACTTCATTATGTTTTCTGCCATGCATTGTTTGCTCCATTCTATTCAAGCCACCCAAATAAGTATAAGATCTAGGTTTCAAATCATAGCTTTTTCACCCTCAATTCCAGTTCTTTATAGTCAAAACAAGTGTTTATTGTCCCCCATTTTCACCTTTCTCCAAGGTAGTCCCCAATTGCCCGCTTACTGAGGCCCTCGGCCGAGAACAAGAAGTCGGCTATATCCTCGGGAGTGTTCTTCAACAAGCCGTGTTCCATCAGGTATTCCAGGCCCTGAAATAACAGGAATGTGCCACATAGCAATAACTAATAACTTATACAAAGTTATTTATGTTATAGACGGAGCATACATTTAATGCTTTTAGGATATAAATTAAGATTACTGTTGACAACTGTACCATAAAATTTATCGGTGGAAAAACAATAGATCCCATCTAAAAACAATTTTAACTTTTTTTGTGATGTCAAAATCTCGAAACTTTACCTTTTTCGGATCCATATTGAACTTCTTTTTGCCGATGGACATGTAGTTAGACTTGGGATTCCTGGAAAGAGACAAAAAACAGATGTATATTAACTGTAGTTTAATCATGGTTAATGGTTTTGTACTTAAATATGAAGTAAATGCATCAAGAAGAAACAACAAGAATCCTGGAATTAATGGCTTCCATGGGTACGATTTGAAATACATCATGTACCCACGTGTATTCTTACAAGAGACTCGCGCCACAGCAACCATAATATGTGTTCTATACTTTTCAGAACATTTTTTGTTCAGATCTACTGGTGATTCTTTTTTTTTTTTTTTTCTTTTTTTCTTTTCTTTTGTAAATGAACGCCTGTAGCGGTATATGTATCGGCAATCAGTTATACAGATTTTAATACTGCCTGTGTAGTCATGCTGTGTCGTTAAAGAGTACTTTGTCGTGGGGAACTAAATGCTTACTGTTGAGCAAAGTCCAGGGAATATCATTTATTATGAAAAGCAGAGGACTTTCCTGATTTCCCATCCAGGTCAGTGAAATGTCAGCCTGTGGGATTTGATCACTGGATATCTCTGAGACACTTGCCTCTTGCCACTTCCCCCCCATACTAGTACCTACTATTGACCAAGCCCTGCAGCATTTCAACTATGTAAACAGGATATCTCTCCTTTTCCTACTTCTCTAATATTTTATTCTTAGATACTGGGAGGGGGGGGGGGTTACCCCTGGGATACCAGAATTCCTTTGTAGAGGACAGTGGTCATGCTTGTCCAGTTTGACCCAGCCTGACACCTATCTAACCCCTGACCAAACACCCAGGGGGGAAGCTTGAGCACACAAACCACCTGTTGAATTCCCTGCCAGTGTACATACAATTAGGTCTGAGTATTGCAGGGATATAACCGTGATCAGCAGACAAGCGGCAAGCTTGATCTCAACAACGGCAAACACAGATATTCCACCCTTCCCCAAGATCCATAAAATTGCAGCCTTACCTGATATGCTTGAAATTGGGAATTACTATTTGACAAGGGCAAACTCCAGGCTCTTGATATAGGAAATGGTCATTGTGTATATGGGTGGTGTCACCTCAAAATAATGGAATGATAGTAGTTATAGATAGATAGGCCTTTGTTGTGGAGGATATTGCTTCTGCTTTTGAAGCATGCTGTATCTTGCAGTAGTAGTGGGGAATAAAATTGGGTGCATCAGTTCCTGGTGGACAAGGCGTTATTCCAGACTCAGATATTCCCTGAAAAGATCTTTCCTAGGGCCTTTTTTGGCACAAACAGGTAGCTGGCTAAACTGTGCAAAGCTAAATATGAGCAATATTAAAGTTCAAAAGAGTGGATTTAAGATTTTGAACTGCATTGATTTGAAACCAAATGTTGATCTTGCCACTCCGCCAATGCTGCGCTATATCTCGGACATATGACACTTTCTAAACAAAGATGTTCCCACAATTACCATTGAAACATAAATGCTAGTGCGGTATGTATATATACTATATAATTATTATATAATAGCAAATTCTATTTTTGGGTCTAAAGAACAAATAAACAGACATTATCTGAGAGCATGGGAAAAGCATCTGATCAGAGACGGTCTCTAATCGACCAGCTTGGGTTCTAAAGCAATCAATCCTTGCCTGCATAAAAATGAATGACTCCAGAAATATCCACAAATACGTATGAACCCACCTCCTCTGTAACAGCGGACTGTTCCTGAAGTTCTTGCTTTGAACATTCTTCCTCAAGAGGCTATTTCTGCGGGTTCTACAGATCTCACAAAGCCTGTATGCAGAGTGTCCGATTTCAAATTTCACAGGCACTTCTGCAATCTTTCTTTTGCATATTTCACAAACCATTTCTGGGTGCGATTTGGTACCCATGAGTTTTTGTTTCAGTGAAGAAAACTTTTTCGCAGTGACGTTATAGTGCTTGGCTTTCTTGAGTATTTTGGCCACAAGATCCGGCAATGCCCCGGCGTAGAGTAACCCGCTGCAATCCATTGTTAAAGTGTTGGTAAACCCGTTCCTGATCCAGAAAGAATCTCAATCTGTGGTGGATCTTACTGCTGCAGAATGCAACTGAATTTCTTGATCCTTAGATTACACAATCTTAATCCAGAATGAACTCTGGTCTCCGATCCCAAATGAAACAGAAAACTCAGGAAAATGCACATCAAATGAAGATGTCCAGAATGTCCTAAGCCTATACCACGGTTTTGGTGTCACCAGGACATCAAGTGGTCCAATCAGAGACTGTCCTGAAGGACGGAGATTTCCTGTTAATAAACAACTATCCAGATTATCCTACTAATTTCTGGTACAATGTATTTAGTTTCCGTGTGTGGTCCCGGAGATGTTCCACATATCCACCACTATATTATTACATGCCCACTTATTGAACTCTCAGCACCATGTGCTTGCACTGCGTGGGCTAGCTATGAGCTGAGACTCACAAACAGATGAGTTAAAATTAGATCCAGGATTTTTAAGTTCGTTTTCATGACGACAATGGCTTAATTACTGGGTCGCATTCTACGTAAAGGCCTTGGTCATAAACGTCATAACTGTGCCTTCGCTGGTAACCCATGTCAGTCAACTGAGGGGATGCTTTGAATTATACATGCATATGAAAATATCAATTCCAGCATGTATGACCGGTTGGCATTTGGTTAGCAATGCAGTGATGACAGTAGCTCCAATATAATTGGGTGTAGTCAAAATTGGCAGGCTGGTCAAGTTGCCACACCTATTGACATTACCCAAATGCGGACATGTTCTCACAGCGTTCGAGCAGGTGGAATAGCATAAGGAAGGCAGTACTGGCTTGGAACTTTCTCAAGACCACCCACTCATGATATACGTGGTGTAATTTCATTATTATGTATATATACATCAATGGAAATTGACCTCAGCCAGTCAATTCAAAGGCCTTCACACCATACATTATTTACTGGCAACATGTTGTTCAAGGTTGCTTTTTATACATTACCTAATTAATATCGGTCAAAGAAAAAGAAAGTCTCTCTCAAGCTGAAGGTCAAAGGTCAAAGAAATGAGGTTTAAATTTATAGCACAGCAGGTGAACACAGGTGTACAATCATGAAAGTAAACTGCAGAACAGTATGGGTCTGCTGCGTCTGTTCAAAGTGCTGGTAGCAAAGTGTGAATCACTAGTATATTCGGTATGTGAAATGATTCAAAGGAAAGCAAAGTGCGCAACTGGATATTTATTGAAAGGCGGTAGGGAATCAAGAATTGTTCATTTTACATATTCTCCACGCATCTGTACTAAGACAGAAGACATTTGTTAGCTACTACTCAAAGACACAGTCCTTTGGCTGAACTTGCCATGGTTATTATTTGTGAAAAAGACCAGAGTTCACACAAGCCCATCATACCACAGATTCCCACAGCCATTATTGGGTGGCCTACACATTTATACTTGAGGTTACAGTAGCAAACCACAGTGTTTGCTGGGTATTGTAATGGGATGACAATGAGACTCCCCCACACAGGGTCACTTGTACATGTGGAGACAGTAATTATAAACACAGCTAACAGCTTTAGTTGGAAATGGATCTGGCTTAAATGTGATGACTGGTTGAAAAAAGACACCATGTCAGCAGTTTGAATTAGAAGGATTTGAAGACTCACTTTCTGGATGGATTTAACATTCCAGGAAGCAGCTGGTATACTGAACCACAAGTTCAGGATGAGTCCGGAAGAGTGAACTATAGGGTCAAGATAAGCGAGTGGGTGGTCATAGGATTCGAGGGAGGGGGGGGAGATAATGGTACTACTTTGTACCACTTTTCTGGATCAAGTGTCCAGATGAGAACCACAAAGACAAAAGGTGCACCTAGACAAGGTCACAACAGTGCGAAGCTGGTCTTCAAGAAACTTCAAAACATTAGGGCAGTTCAAAGGAGCCTTGCAAAGATCTACTAGTCAATCTTGTTTGTCAGAAACAAAGTGAGATTTGCCAATGGTTTGTGCCCTACATGATATGGGCCTATTAAAACTCCAGTAAGATGAAAGTTGAGAGCTTTAGACCACTTCCTACACTTTTCCTGACTGATATGGTGGTCTTGGTGTTCCCTCAAAACTAATTCACAGACACAAAGATATTGAGAGGAGTCCTTTGATTGATGTACACATGTACATCATGTATTTGGAACTTTGGAAACATGAATGTACTTTTTTTAGAGAGAAGGCTATCTTGCTGAATCCCGGATGTTTTCACACCAGGGGCCAAGGTATTTACCCTTTTCCACCATCTTATCAGGTGTTAGCACTGCTTGTCAGCATGTTGGGTAAAGGTTGCACACCAGGAAAACAAATTAGAAATTCCCTAAAATATGAACACATGACAGAACTTCATGGGCGTTCGTGACTGTATGGAAGTTTCCGTTTCCATAAAGAAGGCATGCTTGTCCTTTACGAATGTTAAATCCAACCCAATATCCTGATCCAGTCTAGCTATTATAGCAAGTTTATTCCACCCCACCCTGCCAGCCCTCTCTCCATGATGGCAAAATGGCCACCAAGGACATTGTATGTATTTTGACTGGAGGCTCCATTAGGGTTGGTATTGAATGACTGAGAGGTGGCAATATCATCAATGAAGACTCTGAGACATGCAGCATCCTTCCACTTGAGTGGTTTTAACCCCATAATCTGTTTACCAAATGCAGATTAACTCATCAACAGTCTGATGTTCTTAAATGGCATCAGATCACGATCATAACCCAGTTTGTTTGTTTGTTTTTTTTGTTTTTTTTTTATTGTTGTTATCGTTAAGCATCATACAGCTAATTGAAAAAAAATATTTTGTGCTTCATTTGGGATGAAATACGAGTAATGCAGGTACATGTAACTTCGGTAAATAAATTTGCAGGCTAAATGCAGCAGTGGTGGGTGCACTGCTGCATGTAGGCATTAAAATAATTCGGAACGCTATTTTCAGATCAAAGAAATGTTCTGGCCTGCATGGCACCAGAATCCCGAACAGAAAAGTAACCCCCAAGTGTGTGGGGTAGGTGGGTGGGTGGGGGGTAAGGTTCCATTCCAGGTATCGTATGTCACGAATGTTCCCAGCACGAAGAATCATGTCATATTAACTAGCTTTTGGTTTTCTTATACATTTTGGCCCAACATCTATGACATAATTACGATATATGATATAGGATACATATACATAGTAACACCCAAAGCGGAAGAGCTTCTGGCTTGGTTTCCTCCTACCCATGTACAAGAGGAAGTGGTATTGTACACAAACTTACTTTCCCTTGGCTCATGTTCTATCTCCAACCACAGAGTCACCATCTCCCAATGCCATCTCCCTAGGTTCTACTTCCCACCCTATTTACACTTTGTTGTGGGGAAAGAGGAAACTGCACTTCCTCGAAACTTATTCACCACAACACATTTTACTTATTTTTTGCCAAGACCAGGATCTTCTGCTCATATACCCTGGCAAACATATCTGGATCTAAAAGTGTATAAAGTTTCATTTTGGACATGATTGCATGTCAAACAGAGGGGATCAAAATTTACTTCAGATCTGGCAAATCTGTTGGCCAACAAAAGTTTTATGAAACTCTAGTGCTCCTTTGCATGGCAAGAAAGACTTTTTTCTGCAGGATGAAAGCTGGATCTGAATAAGTCTATATCAATAAGAGTACCATTCACATGGTGGCCTTTTGTCTTTTTAGGAGACAGTCATCCTGGTAGTCAACCCAGAAAGGAGATCTTTCCTCATCCGTTTTTATATAGGGACCATCTGATACACAACTGATGTCTTTTTGTGGTCAGTTCCCCACACAGCCACCAACCAACCATACCAGCAAATATCAGGTGTCCCACCATCTGGACGTTAGACCAGCCAGGTGGACCCATTCCAGAAAGATATTAAGTCAATAAAATAACTTAAGTCCAGCAAACCAGTCAGGGGGACCTGTGTCCAGAAACATCTAAAGTCTGGAGAAGAACTTACGCCCATTAATCCTGTTGATAAGTTTTTATGGTCTTTGACATGAATATTTAGTACTGCTGTGTCTAGAAGAAGAAGGCAAAAGGGACAGACGTGTTTTGCAGCCACTGCCC
>JAAUYG010093939.1_pt1 | contig 11764 bp, 11 predicted proteins | sample 7278091 | NCBI WGS metagenome assembly JAAUYG01 (sample SAMN14350201, study PRJNA611818) | marine sediment metagenome | isolation source: surface marine sediment (0.6m) | place: French Polynesia: Moorea | collected 2018-08 | reverse complement strand
GACTAGTACAAGGCGGGTCCAGTACATACACACTAACACCTACATACACGAATTTGTTCATAGATCAAGCCATCGAGCTTGATGAACCTTGTTCTCGTCGCTATGAGACCGAAATAATGTCAAAGCGACGTTAAACCCCACATCACTCATCACTCACTCCAAGTATAAAACTACATCACATTTAAAAAAAAAAAATAATCCACAATCTTGTGAAGCTTCTCTAGTCACACAAGCCATGCGCTGCACCGTTAACTTTGTAAGCTAAATGGCTGTTCAATCGTTTGACTTTCATTTTGACAATTCAGGTTCACCCATGACTCGAAAACAACTAATTTTAGGCAACACTGGTGGGGCCCCGTTGCGTAAATATTAAGGAACCTGGCGACATGAAGGGAGTGATTTATGCAGTTTGTGCTTTTGTTCTTAAGGCAGCTAAATGATCCTTGCATAGATTTACAGGTCTTTGGTAAAACAGTGTACATTTGCGATTTCCATGACATCGGAATATTATATGAAATGTTTGGGTATATTGTTCTAATAGCTTTTGGACAGTCTTAATGTCGGCAGAAACGCACACTGGTAAGCAAGTGTGCCATATTGGGTAGGCATATAGGGCGAATAATTGGCAAAATAGACCCTTGACAAATGACATTGGCATCACACCAGCGCATTTTAGTTGATACAAGACATACAAGCGCTTGCCCGCTTTTGGGACAATGCTACAAACATGTTCATTTCAGGACAGATCGTCGGATACAAACATGTAATAACACCGAGTGCTTTCGAGGCGAACACCCTTTCAATAATATCGCCGTTTACATTGCAAATTAGGCGCAGCTTCTTTATGTCCTTCGTCCTTATAAAAACATTATAACATCTCCTTGGTTTTATCGTAGTTAAATAAATACACATGCTATTTTCCACAAACAAATCGATAGCTATATCTATTGATTCCTGTATGTTCACCGTGATGCCGATGGTACACACTTCATACATAGTTACATCATCAACATATATCTTACAGTGGGAGAGGGTGTGGAAAGCTGGCTAATTTGAAGACATTAACCGGAACAGTAACAGTCCCTTGGGCCAGCATCATTTAATTTTTAGTTTTACGACAATCTTTAACAAATTCTTGATGTGGGAGGAGGGAGTAAATTTAAAAATAAAATTGACATTTTCCATTTGTTTTACATGTTTTATAGAAAAAGTTCGCCATTTCGTACTTTTTGGAAATATAAATCTCCCCATCGGAAATAAAAAAAATTGACAATAGGTATTTTAATCTTATGGCGGGTCAATTTTGAAGGGTTGGAGGGGACGTAAAAAGAAAAATAAAATGATGCTGGCTTTGTGGGGTGTCGCCATTTGGTTGAATAGGGACAGAGTAGCGATCATCAACCTTTAGCGTTCGCGAGCGATTCATTAAAAATAGAAAATGCACTCATCTACCTAACCATTTGCAGTGGTATACCATGGACAATTAACTTTTGAAGAAGCACGTTATGATTTACGTTGTCGAACGCCTTCCTCTAATCAATCAGTATGATTCTGGCAAATGAACTTGGAACATTGGCTGCTTCATACCACGCGTGAAACACTTTCATCAGAGCATCCATGGTGCAGATACCAGCCATAGCTCGAACTGACGCGGATGTTATCTTTAAGAATGAGCATTATCCTTTTCATTTCAATCACTGTTTGACACAATCGGGGTGAAGGAAATGAGACGGATATCTGTATCCACGGACAGTGCTGGCCTTGACTGGCGTTTAGAGGGATGAGATCCGCAGTTTTCCACAACTTTGGAACTTGACCTTCACGCAAGGAGTTGTGTGAGATATACTGCATAGAAGCGAGATGGTTATTCAGGTATCCACCGAGGAACGAGGTCGATATCGAATAACCACCTGCGGTTTATGCGGTATCTGTCATATACCACTGGGTAAGGTTATCAGGTTATAAGATAGATCTGCATTTTACACTAGCAAATATTCAAATACCTACCTTAAAACCCATTCATATAACCTTACCCGGTGGTATATGTGGGCCGGCAAGGATGTGAGCGAACTCTTTTTAAGGCCCGCGCAGGAATGCCATTTGGTGCAGTAGCTTTATTAGTCTTCAACTCCCACAAGCAACTGCACGGTATGCTCTATTAATATGGCATGTTCGTCCGGGAACACAGAGTCGCCATGGATTGGATGCGTGAGTCCGAGACTGGGTAAGTCCTCTGAGACTGACATCAGAGAATCATTTATGACGTCAGCAAGCCTTTATCAGCGTGGGTGTTCTCCATGCCTCTAAGCTCTACGCAGCCGCCAATTTGGACTGTCCCATCAACGCCTTCAGATGTTTCCACCAACGAATGTCTTTTAATTAGGTGTGATAAATTTTTAAACTTTTAATGTATTTATGTATTATCTTACTAAGTGCATGTAATCGAATTCACCCCACTTGTTGCCAGTGAAGCATACTCTCCGTCTCTTTTTTAGTACCGTATCTGCGATACATAATAAATTTAGGCGCCAATCTACCATCATAGTATTTATTTTATTTATGTGTACTTTACTGAAACCTTTACACCACCAGATAACAGTGGGTAGCGCAGTGCAGCGATGGGAGTTTGCGCAAAAATAGTACATAAAAGAAAATGTGGTTAAATAACGTTGACGTAGCATTCTCATGCTACTAATTCCACTTTTCTTTAGCTGGAGTGTTGAAAATAGCCGCCCCTTATGGCAAGGAGCTCGCGGAAGGTGCAAAAGCAATCTAAACTTGGCAGTTCGGTGCAAAGATGGATGTAAACATGGATTCAAATAAACGATATATAGTTGTATGCAAAGGTCCCATAGGCAGTTCTGTGCCAAAGTGTATGTAAACATGGATTCGAATAAAAGACATAAAGGTGTGTAGATAGACATGGTACAGGTATAAAAGACGCAGCGCTTCTGTGATCAGAGGAACGTCGTGTAACTCCCACAGTGACAATATTAACAGGATTCATCACACGTAGGTTCTTGTAGCTCCGTAGCCGCGCTGTAGAATCTGAGGACGCCAAAAACTGGCTAATACCAAACCAGACGTTTCACTGTTATGTCAAGCATTTGAAGTTAATTGATCGTTAGACAATATATTTCAAGAATTTACTATGGTAGTCTTATCATTTAGTACTAGACGCTGGTTCTGGAACTTTTATTGTTAACACAGGTAAGACAAGGAGGCTACTAATATATCAGCTGTATGTTGCAAGCGGTAGATCCAATGAATTTGATATTCATAAATACGTGATTTTATGAATATTTGGCTGAATATCACCATATATTCTGCTGTGTTTGGTGAAAGTTTTTCATTAGTTTTGATAGTTCGGTGCGTCACCTGTACTAATTATATCCGAGGTAGATAAGCTATTAGTTTAACCAGATCACTAGGCTGGAGTTATGAAAATACTTAAGCCTAAGTTTTGACTTAAGTCAGATTCTTGACCGATTGCATTGCTTAGAATGAGGACTCAAGTAACATTGGCTTTATATATTAGGGCCTTACTATTTGATATACTGGGGGGGGGGGGGGGGGGTTGTGAGCAAAATATTCAAAGAAAATGCCAACAAGTTTATTTGCAAAGCTATAGAAGGGACACTTGTGTTGGAATTGATATTTTCGTTTTTGTTCTGATAGGAACCGGAATGTTTTTTTTTTTCATTTTTTTATGCAGAAGGGATTTTTTTTTTTTTGTGCAATTGTGCCGTGGTAGGAATATTTTCCCTAAAAATATCTTCGCTTTGTATTTGACTGTTTTCTTTGTATGCTTTGCAGATATGTTTTTGATTTAGCACAATCTGGGACAAGCGTCAGCTTTAGTGGCTTTGCCGCCTGTGACAGTAACCTGAACGCAGGGATAAAATGTTTGTTGTGGCGTGCTTTCTGATTGTGTATGCAGGTTCATCTATAGGCTCACGGGTCTCCGAGTACAGTCCCAGAGATCCGTTAAAGGACTACAAACTCGCTCTTTTGGGTGACCCGTATATGACTTCAGTCGCTAAATGCTATCAGAAAATATGCCTAAATATCACGGCCAAACCATTCTTCACCAAGGAGACCCAGACGTGGCAGGATGTTGGCATGCGCGATGCCAAACTGTTTTCCGCGTTCGCCGAGAGACGATCGTCTGCAGACGGTCCAAGTGTACGTGTCATCGCCAATGGTTTGCAGGAAGAGTTCAATCACATTGGGGACCTTTACTGCCAGATGTGGTATGAAAACGGAGGATATCCGGCGGTGGTTAGAGCGAAATATGTGAGAATTTACCCAAGTTATGACCACCACGATGAGTGGGTCGCACATTTCGTACTTTGTCCAATGGCTGGCTCATTTAATCACAATTATGTGCAAGATTTCCCGTTCGCTGTATCGGTCACCCCTACCCCTTGCTCGAAAGCTAGTAATGCATTAATGGTTTTGAACATACATGCCAGAAAGAACACAAACACGCATGCGCTGTGTCTACCTCCATTATACAATTACTTCCGGAACTGGACTATGCTAGTGGAGATGTTTGAATTGCATAAACTCATGGGTGCGCAGGGTATTTATATATACACGCAAACTGTGAGTAAGGATACTGCGTCCGTGTTGAGATATTATGCCACGGAGCGAGTTACCACAATCACGTGGAATTTCCCCAATCTGAAAGCTTTTCAATTTTCCCAGAGAGCAGCGTTAAATGATTGCCTCTACAGAGCAGGTCACCTGCATAGATACGTCACAGTCTCGGACGTGGACGAGGTTCTCGTGCCGCGTGCTGCGTCCACGTGGCCAGAACTGATGAGGAAGATAGCGTCCCCTCGATACGGCGCCTATCTCTTCCAACACGTCTACTTCAGGAGGAACAATACTGGCGAGCGACCTTATCTAATCACGCACCAATCCAAATGGAGGACGGACAAACCCCAGCCACCCGGGAAAATCCGCTGCAAAGCCATGTACGATTCGGAGAATGCTATTTCTATAGACATTCATTTTCCTTACGAGCTCGTCTACCCGGCCCGGGAATATCTACTTCCGGCGAAGATAGGGTTACTTCACCATTACCGCGCTACTCCAACGGAATCCTTTGCCAAGGATCCCCAGCGCTACCAATATGTTGAGGATGACTACATGCTTTTGTACCAAGAAAATTTAACTATGCGCTACATAAACGCATTAAGTAGAATCCGAGGTGTCCATGGAAGAAAACCATCGGGATGATCAGTGAATATATTTTAGAATTGTTCAGGTACACGACTCATTGAGAACTTACGCATCTAGGGATCGACTCACTTTATTCGACCGTCAGGATCCAAAGTGGCCTTTTCAGACCTGCAATTCTCCGGATCCCGGATCCAGGGTTGACCTGGCCTTACGAATTGTATTTCCTAGCCCTTTGGATTGGTTTAACATGTTCATGGGTCCTAAAACTCGAGTTCCATAATGACCATGTTTCTGCCTTTATCTTTCAAAAAGTGATTTCATCTGGATTTTCAGTCTGAGTTGTTGACGTTATATTGCTTCTGTGTTGTATAATCCCGTTGCTGGATATTATTAGAAACATAGACATATTTAAGACGATACGGAAGAATACTGGCATCATGTAGCTGTTCTTAGGTATCCTAGTGTTATTATATTAACCCTATCCTATGTTTGGCATTGCATTATATTGAACAGTCGCCTGTTCAATTTTCAATACGGCACTCAGAACATACATGATGCCGCTCGAAGCCGCAATCGGTGCTCAGTTTGGCAGGAAACCTGTTACTTCAGAGCGGTGTCCTTAAACATTGCTCTCAGAGTTAGTTAGAAATGATGTTATTGCTTATTGATACAACGCGGTTACTGGATTTCTGCACCCTTCTATATTAAAATAAATGTGTATTTTATTAATATCACAATCGTACATATAGTCCAGCAAAGATAAAAAACAAACGCTAGTATATATCCCTTGCGAGCTTAGTGCCTATTGGGCAACTCCAAATTTATAATCCGTCAATTCGTGACTCATTTCAACTTTGTACCTTTTGCTCTCATGCAGGAGATAATATATGTGACACGCAGCCAAGCCTTTTCGAAGCCTGAGGATCCAAATTGGTTTCCAGATATATTGTTTTTAAGATTACGACCGCTGACTGTATTAAAATTAAAATATACCATTATAGCCAGACCTGATAACATGTGACTGGTATAATTTAAACATTTAGCTTAAAAAAATCACAAAAATCTTTTAAAAAATCAAGCTTGAAGCCACACAGACGATTTCGCACGGTATTCGTTAAGACATGTGTATTATTTAAGAACAGAACCGCGTAATTAATATTTATTATGAATTTTATTAAGACTGCCTTCTGTTGATGCTTAAGTAATCTTAATTCTGGGTTGATCTTAAGTCTGAAAAGGAAATAACAGTGCGGTTTAAAATACAACTTGAATATGTGAAGCTTACTTAGGCCAAATAAAACTCCCGAAGAGGTTCAAACCTAGCTAGAAATATGACCACGTAGGAGAGATATTCAACAATCATGTTTAAATTTCCCCGTCCCTATTGTTCCAGACTCGAAGTGAGCAAAGCGTTACTAGCAAACACTACTGAGTTTGCTTTTTTTTTCGCTACTGGACATGGCAAACTGACAGCAAGTGCAGGTAATTGTAAAATACAAGACGTCTGCTGACTGCACAGCTGGTGTTTCATGTTACATACACAGTTTGCCTTAAACAAATGAACATATCTGATGACTTTCTAATTGCAAAATTGCCTAGTATTCAGATTGAGTTAGCTAGATGTATGTACATGGGAGATATAAAGTTGTTAGGGAAACTTTAATGCAACAGCAATTTAAGGTTGATACTAATGCAAAAAGTTATGTTCGCGCCTTGGCATGGGCGGTGGCGTAGATGGGTCAAACTTATTGAAGAGTGGGGTTCATCATTTTTTATTCCGTGTAACCTTATGGAACTTTTGTAAGTATCACCATACATCTATATTGTTCACGCGTACAAGATTGCGTTTCGCTAAAATACCTAAGTCTAGTTTTGACTCCAAATCTGAGCAATATGACTTGAGAACTCCATTTCAATCGACTAGCAGATAAATTTGTATCCTATTTGTGCAGTTTTACCCCTTTAGGAGGCAGAGCAAATAAAACTGAGAATGACGCGCCATAGCCAATACGCATGACTGCACAATGTAAACTCGCCGGCTGTAACAATGTTCATTTACTGGGCGTTGTGTTTGAATACCAGTGAAACTGTAAAATGAAATGTTTAAAGCAGGTTTCAGCGCTATACGGACATCAAATGACCTGTCGCATATTTGGTTATGCACTAGGGAAGGTAATATGACACTCGACTGCCAATACTACTACTACTACTACTACTACTACTACTACTACTACTACTACTACTACTACTCCTACTTCTTCTTCTTCTTCTCACCACCACCCTTCTCACCACCACCACCACCCCCATCGTCATCATCATCATCATCATCATCAATAGCAGCCTCCTCCTCCTCCTCCTCCTCCTCCTGATGATGATGATCTTCGTCATCATCATCATCATCATCAGCAGCAGCAGCAGCAGCAGCAGCAGCAGCAAGAACAACTTTTAAAACGTAACGTAAGTTTAACAACGCTAAGGTTCAAGTCCATGAACAATTTTTTTGCGCAGTCTCAATGTCTATTTTTAACCTGTCGTAGCACATGGCATGCCCCGGGTATTGACATGTTTTGGCTACTCAGCCACTTACTCCCCATTGTAGCTGTTGCATCTAGCTTTCCGGAGACAGACGTGGCCTCTAGGACACGTCATCACCGTACAGAGAGGCGAGTCGTCATCAGCGACCTCGAAACAGTCCATACACGTCACTGCAGGAAGAAATTGAGGGAGACATTCCTGTGAGTGCTCCGTGGATGAGAATTTCCGTCACCAAAACTTAACACATATTGCTGTACCTTTTTTGTACCTGGATACTAAAAATACAAGCCTCAAAGACTTCTGCAACTACGTAAATGATAAGCTTTCATTATGGGCCTGTGAAGAATAGATACTATTTGACCGTATGGAATTATTATATGGTAACGACATTGCTACGCATGAGCAAAATATTTACTACGGAGAGACTCCATATCCATACATTCACGTGTATCTCTGTTCATTTCATTTCCTGAATCCACAAGCTGCCTTGCCTTATCACTAAATTCAGAGACAAGGGAGTCACAGGGACAACTGTGTGCTATATACATGTACTTGCGTGTGTGTGTGTGTGGGGGGGGGGGGACAGGACAAATCTGGTTACTAAAGCCGTTACATCATTATGTATGCATTAATATTTCGCAAGTAGCGCAGTTATCCACAAGGCCACCGAGTGAGGGAATATATTTGCTGCAGAATTATATCACGAATATTGGGTCCATCCTATCAAGGCTGCAGCCAGTTAAAACATTTCAGCAGCACGGTTATTTTCTGCAACGGTGAGATTGTCCTGAGGGGAGAGTTTTTACGTTTTTACTTCGCTTACCTTGTGTTACTCCGTTGCAAGCTGAAAGAATAGAAACAGTAAGGTAAATTGTCAGTTATAACAAAAGCAAAACACTCCCGGAATATCACAGTGAACAACAAGAGGCCCAGGGACCTTAACATTCTGCTTGACCACTGGTCAGATAACGCCAAGTTACAATTACAATGTAGCTGAGGTAACTAATTGAAAATTTGAATGTTGGCTAAATGACAAGGTCAACGATAACAAAACAGTCGTAAGAACTAAAAGTTAAAAATTTTGAAAATCGAAAAAAAAATGTCTGGATATGTTATGGATCAGAAGTAAATCGGTAACAATCCGGTTAACTGCTTCCGAGAATATTGATATCTCGAGTCGTAGTGCCACGTATATATATATATACGGACGCCTGCGCCACAACAGTAGCTCTGCTGACAAAGTTAAGCAGCTGAACTTAAACCCAAACAAGGGTCGGAATGCTTGAAAATACCAAAGTCCATGTGCTGACTTAAGTCACATTCTTAACCACATCGCTCAGATCGGTGACTTTTGTTGAAGCTTTGATTTGTAAGTCTTTTCTAGAAGCCCCAAGACAGAAACTCGTGTGTAAACTATAAACGTATCTTAGACACGTGGGACAAAAATTCTGTAATTTTTTTAGCTACATCAGAAAGACAAGAGACTTTGGCACGTATATATATGTTTGTCCTTGCTGCAGGTAAAAAGAACGCCCGTGACATGTACATGTGTAAGCCATCGACTGCATCATGCATAGTAACTGTATCAAGGCGGCACACGGTTTTAAACAGGCCATACCCCACTACAACAATAAACCTTATCTGACCTTGGGCATCTGTGAGAGCAGTGCTGTCCGTGTTGCAATTATTTTCGCCGTTACAATACCAATGCGCCACGTTGGCATCGACTGAGTCGGGTACTAGAGTGTTCATTGGCACTGGGTTGTTCGGGTCCAGCTCATCGCAATTCTTGCGAAGGGTAACCCTGGAGAAAGACGCACACACTGGTCAAAATTTGGGACATACCAGGTTTCTTTCCGTTGCTATAAGACGCTGCACACCATACACAGAGCTGTCAGAGTAACTGCTAAACCTTTAATCTCTGCTCAGTGACCAAATGGTTAGAGCCCAAATGATAAATGCCATATGTCCCCATCACATGGGTTCGAAACCCGCCACGGGCTAATGCGACATAACTACATGTATGCGAGGAGTAAGAATACTCCTGAAATGCTTGGGCTGTGTGCATGCATGCATGCATGCATGCATAGCATTAGTGAATGTTGTCATTACATGGACTAATTATATAACAGTTCCTTGTATCAGCAATAGTTTAGAAAAAAATCAGAGAGTAGAAACTCGTTGAAACATCGTGTGTGAAGTTCATAAAATATACGGAGTTCGGAAAACAGGCACCTGAAAGAAGTGGTAAGGAAATAATAGTAGTGGCGAAGGTGACTAAATACATGTAAGCTTAAGAACGCTTAGAAAGTCCGTGTATTAGAGACTTACACTCCAGTATTACTGTTACAGGTCGAACTCGTGACGCATATCTTGTTCTCTCCTTTACACACTCTGGGCGATCCCAAGCACTCCTCGTCGGTGGCACCGCCTCCTTCAGGACAAGTTTGGCACTCAACTGCGGTAAGGAATTAGAGTTTATTTTTAAATAAGTGCCTAATAAAAACTGGATCAATAATAATAATAACAACAACAGCAGCAGCAGCAGCAGCAACAACAACAACAACAAAAACAACAACAACAATAATAATAATAATAATAATAATAATAATAATAATAATAATAATAATAATAATAATAATAATAATAATAATAATAATAATAGTAATAATAATAATAAAAGTGGAAGACTGAAGAAAAAGCAGAAAAGAGGAAGAAGAACAACAGCAACGTTCTCATAGAGTACAAGGAATCACGTTTCTACCGAAAAGCACAAACATGCCCCACACCAGAAAACCGTGCAGTACACAAACAAATCTAAACGTGGCAATACGGATGCAAAATGTAAAAAGAGCAATATCTGATTAACCAATCTGCTATGGTAAATTATATAATTTCAGTTAAAATTTATTACTAGATATATCTACAGCAACTGCATACACACCCGACACTAATCACACTTGGCAGTTACCAGTCCAAGGGTTTTAAAATGTCTGTCAACATTAATCGAAACATGCTCCTTTGATCAAACTTTGGCTAAAATGTAATTTACAAATGTAGCTAAATGTAGCCAGAGGTTTTCTGTGAGCAGCAGAACTGAGCATTTCTATTCAAACTGCTCCAGAATACGCTCCAGAACACGCTCTGTCGAATTCTGAAAGCATTGCTCTGCTGAACCCAGATGACCCTTTTGGCATCTTAATACTGGACACACGCGAGGAATTGCTCTTCTCGGGCGTCAAGGCACATTCCCGCCCATCCCATCCATCTGCATGTATACGCCCCTCTGGCCCGCCGTGACGTGTAGGCACGCGCTATGTCGTTTGGTTTTCCCCGCGCTAACGAAGCAGACGATTTCCGGTCAGAGCGTGTTGGGATGGACAGAATCCTTCCAATTTCTACCTGCCGCGGGAAGATTGGTAACAACCCTGGGCGTGGGATTCATAAAAATCTTTAAGTCAAGGCGTCTACTTAATCTACTATTTGACTCCTTAATATATAAGTTAGCTGAATTTACTGGCTTCAATGTAGCGCTTTGTTTTGTTACTGTAGAACTCTTAACTTTTTATTAAATCACTCTTCCAGTCAATTGTCCATTGAGATTAAAAATATGGGTAGTTTGTGCTTCTTTATCAGTATATGTTTAAGGATTTTCGAGAATGCAGTCCATAGATAAACAACGGAGAAACAGTTTCCAGTTTCGGTTATTTGTCGTTTCGTCGTGGGGGCGCTGCGAAATCTTAAGTAGAGCAATAACCACTGTGAGCCATGGTCAAGTGGCGGGTGCATTGTATTTGTCTTTTCTTTCGGAGTCAGTCAATTTCCCGAGGCATTTATCGATCCGACCGTTGCCTGAATGCTGATGAGTTTGCATAGTTTGGATCCTTGGGCCACGATCATGGCCACCTCGAGCTGTTGGTGCGGGTGTTAGCTCTTCTAGGCGGTGCATAATCTCTGAGCGCCACCAGAAACGTATTAACTTGACATATCCCGAGAAACTCGTTGCTAAATGGGAAAAGATTTCCCTCCGGCTCTGTTT
>JAAUYG010212784.1_pt1 | contig 11766 bp, 7 predicted proteins | sample 7278091 | NCBI WGS metagenome assembly JAAUYG01 (sample SAMN14350201, study PRJNA611818) | marine sediment metagenome | isolation source: surface marine sediment (0.6m) | place: French Polynesia: Moorea | collected 2018-08 | reverse complement strand
TAAGACCAGTTTTTACAAGTGGTCTTAATTCTGAGGCGCATGCTGTAAATAAGATCTCTTTGAAGGATGAAAAATTACCCATACATTACTGTGGGGTAGGCGCTCTTCTTCAGTAAACCACTCTTCTCTGAATTTGTATTTTTTTGAAATTAATGTATACTCATGTGGCATACAGAAATCGGAAACGTAAAGTACTGTCATCATCAGCATGTAATCTTTTTTTCGTGTCCTTTTGCCTGGTATTATATATACGTTATGCATAATGCTACTTATTCTGAATTGCAAATATTATCAGCCTGGGAATGCTACCTGTGGGGATGTTATGAATGATGCATCTTTTACTGATAAATATTGCATGTCTGATGGAAGAAGGTGGAGAAAATACACCATCTCTGGCCCATATTTGCAGATGGCGGTACACCCCCTGGGGTGGATGGCTTGTGGAGTGTGATCAAGGGTCATGGTCATCGGGTCGTTGGGGTGGAGGGACCCCAGGGTTTATAAGGGAGAACATGTAGTTGTAGGGGAGATTGAGTGTGCTTGAGTTGGGGCGGACAAAGGCTTCCATGTCAGGGTGTGTGTGTGAAAGTCAGCTGTAGCCTGACAAGATGTGCTCAACTGATAGGTGGAGAGGATCCATTCAGCTCCCATCTGTATAGAAACCTCCCCCAAGGGGGTGAATGCAGTGGATGTGTGTGCAGCAGTTGACCCCAGGGGATTACAGTAGCTTCTGCGTCCCATTGTGGAGGTGTGGGTTACACCAGGTTAGGGCATGGCCAGGGGAACTTGACAATATTGCCTTGACAGTCGCCATAATGGGGACCCTGGGGGGATTGTTGGGGACAAATTCCGGTCATAGGGGTAGGGGGGTGGGCAGGTATCATGGGGTGAAAAGGGCAGGACACCTAGGAAGGTGTTGTTAGGGCGGTAATGGACTGACCCAGGGGGCTGGGGTGAGGGACCAGCTGTCATTGTTTGTGAAGGGCTGCCATTACGTCCCTTTCCCAAGTCCTGGCCACCAGGGGGAGCTGAAGCTCTTCATCCGCTAGAGATCGCCAGGGCACTGGGCAAAAATCCATAGATACCCCCTTGAACAGGTACTGCAAGATTGTAAAGCCACACCACTGTAGTACCTGTAAAGGCATAATGTCACCAAGCCAGGGTATTAGAGAAATGGAATTAAATAGAATCCGATTGCTATTTTGTTTGCTGAAGAGACAATCGATACCCTGCAATGCTGCTTGTGCCATCATCCTTCCATGCATACTGAATGTTCTGGGACATTATAATGCTGCTGTAGTTTAACTCGGGTGATTTTTGTTACACGCAAATAATTCCAAAGTTTCTTCCACATCCAGGTAATTTGAATTTGGAGAGAGAAGAGTCTGCTTTCCCTGCATAATTATACTCCCCAAAGGCCATCCAGGGATATACCCGTTATGGGTTCTAATCCGGGACAATCTGTTTCTGTCTCCGTAGGTCACGATCTGCTCTCTCGATCACAGTTGGCTCTGACCAGTCGTTTGGCGTCCGAGCAGCAGCGATCTGGCCTTGTTCCCCCAGGGTTAGGGCCTACCCCCCTGGGGTTAGCACCCACCCCAAGCTCCCCCTATGTGAGGGCGGATATTCATCAGCACCACCATCAGCACCAACACATGCATCAGCATATGTACCCCACACCACCACCACCACCACAACCCTTGCCCAATCCCTCCGGCCTGCTAGCAAGTAGCTTGGTAAGTGTAAAAGGCGGTACATGCTAACCTAGGCTTCTTTCTTGTTATACCATCTTTCTAGACGTTCACCAGTATCAGCTAATGCTGCTACATCGACGCATGCAGCAGTCGTACCCGACGCCTAGCGCCAACGGTCTCGTACTGCCTGCGTCTTCCAGCTTGGTAAGTATTGCGTGTTGTGATTTTTCGCTCGTAGAAAAGGCGCCGTTCGTGCCTATATATCTCGATACTGCCTGCAGCTGAGGAATGAATGCATGGCATGAGTGCAATCCTTCAACTCGCTGTTTATTTTCCTTCCATCCCTGAAAAAAAATCATCTATTTTTAATGCTCGTCACTTAATTTTGGATCATTCCTACTACGTACAACCTTTATATATCTAACCCATGGCGCACACCATGACATTTCGCCCTATATATATAAGTGTAAGAAAAGCAAGCTAGGTAGTTATAAGCACCAGCTAACTGAATCAGATAATATCAAGGACTGAGTTGCCATACATGGGCTCATTATGATAACTGGTTTGGTTGCATCATGATTCTGTCTCGAGCGCTATTCAACCCTTATAGGCTCATCCATTAGACTGAATCATCATCTTGCATCTCATACCAATAGAGGAACGGCATCTTGCCACTCACTTTTGCTAGTTGTGTAATTCGCACTGCTCAATATTGATCGATCCCAAAAAGATACAGAGGTTTTTCTGTAAATAGCAAAGTGACGATAGCCATCCTACAGTGTTGACATTGTTTTGATTGGACCAACATATTGTCACCAACCTCTGTCACACTCAGCTTTGTCCCCCTGTGTCAGCTTTGCCTATGAAATCATATTCTTTTTATTTCCTGTAAACACCCCTATGTCACCCATAGTTGTTTATGTTAGTTTTGATTCTGTAGTGTATATATACCTTGTAGATCTCCTTGTAGCAAGCATTCCGTGTAAACCAAGAGTGTTTATAATATATATACATATATGTATGTATACGCAATGTTACCTAATGTTTTAAGTTTAAGTTAAGAGTATTTATAGTTTGCACTCAGAGAAGAAATTATCCTATCACAATTTACCTATCGTGTCTCGTCTTTGTTGAAGTTTGTTTTAACCCAGTTTCTCAAAAAAAAAAAAAAACTCACCACAAGAACATTTGCAAATAATTTTTCTCTGGACTAAAGCATGTTAAGTAATGATACATGTATATTATATTTCTCAGATAAAGTTCAAACGGAAATTTTTTTTGAGAAACTGACCTGTGGTAAATACCGTGTTATACCTAATAGACGCATACCTCTGTCTTATGCAAACATTTATGATCCCATTCTTACACTTAGCTTTGTTTTCTGTTACTTTCCTCCTTTGTCCATTGCGGACTTTCAATTCCTCTGAAACTAACTTCAGCTTGCAAACCCATTACAGGCATTCAGTACATAGAAACCAAAATTTTAAGATCAAAGGCTGCTTTCTGTAAAAATCTTTGTAATAAATTTAAGTTCTTCACTAATCTAGTATTTTCCATCCTTTTTAAGATCAATTTGAGATTTTTTAGATTTTATTGGATGTGGACTGTTCTGGAAACTGCTGTAGTTTACCATTCATTTTCAAATTATAACATTTTCAAATTTCCTTACCATGTCTAAATTTTAAGAAAATTACGACATCATGCATATGGTGGGTTTGCAATGCTTTGGTCATCTATTATATATATCTATATATATATATCAGTGAGTTATTTATGCACCATGATTAGCTACTTCCATCACTATATACATGTATAAACATGCGTTGCATTTTAGAAAGCCACCCCTGGTAGTTATATGCGAGCTCCACCTCCTCTAGTCGAATTGGAACGGGACAGATCGAAGGTGATTCTTGGGGCCTGCACCGTCTCTGTGCTTATTGTCCATCTATATATATATAATATACATATATGTTATAATATATACATATATAGTTGTAGTATAATATATAATCAATTCATGTAATCAACAAAATCCTGTTTTAGCACAATCTTCCCGTTTTTTTGCCAAACAAATTCATTTGAGCCTTTGTTTTGATTGGCTATTGTACGATGTGCTCCTTGCCATATACATGTACATGCAGTATCGCTTTATACTCACCTTGTACTAATACCAAAATCAAGCTCCAAATGCCTCAACAGAAAACATTGTCTTTTCTTAGTTGAAGAGGTAATTTTGAGTAGTGAAAGTTAACATATAACTCTGATTTCAAATATCACCATATAGATATATACATGTAGTAATATTACTGCCCGCACAAAGGAATATGTTTTTATTGCCAAGAAATGAATCCCTTATCACGACGTTTAACATAGTCTGTTTGGTGCAGGGTTTCACAATTCAATACGGGCAGTGACAGTTCATTTATATTCTACATCTCAGAACAATGGCCAGTCCAGTAAATCAAGAAGCACACACGGTACATTAATATGGTTTCATATTAACTGTAGCAGTTATATGAGGCCAATAATAAAGTTTGCAAATCTTACTCATAATCGTACTATCTGTATATATTTTCAGTTTGACAAGCTGCCAAAGATGGATTCTCCATTCTATCGACCAGCAGTAAGTAGATATTTTACTCCGAAAGCCCTTTCGTCCAGCACCATACCGTATTCATTTCAATATGTACACAGCGCTTTTAAAAGTCTAAACTACCTGATAGTTAAATCAGGACATACAAATTTTGATTGACTATTCCCGACGTAGTTTAAGCCTATTGTGTAAGGGCGGGCATACTGCAGAAAGACTATGCAGGTATTAGACCATGCACGCTTAGTAGAATGAATATGGTATTTGCTATTCCTCTCCACTTGTGCCCTGTTTTTGACTGCATGTGATTTATGCACAAGATTAACAAGTTCAAGTTATGCAAATTTGCCGTAAAGATTTGACCAAGGCCAGAACACTTGAGAGGAGAAACAAAATTGGATGTGAAGGACCGAAAAAAAAAAAAAAAATGGAAAAAGTTAAGAGGAGTTACCACTTGAGCGGTGATTGGATCTCGATTTTGAAAAGGTTAACAGGGACATGGAGATGGTAGTCATGCATTATAATCAAGTTCGCAGTGGATGAATGGCTAGAACTGAACCTAGAGAACAAAGGACTGAATCTGTTTGAGCCAGCACTGATCACACAGTATTACACACCCCGTGCCCCACCCTCCCGCCTTCCCTCCCTCCCTCCGTGGCGGTCTCCGACTGTGCAAAGTGGCAATCTGAAGGGATTAACCTCCACACAATCTGGCGTGACTCCCCACGCAAGTTCCCAATCGACTACTTGAGCATAAAGCATTGACAAATGTTGGCCAATATGCCGACGGACGGTCGGCTTCCGTGCCGGGATTGCCTCCAGTTGGCGCCACCCCCTGGGCGAGTCTCCCCTACTTTCACGGATCGTGCGAGATAACAATAGCCGGAATCAGTACAAGTTGCGGCTTGCCTAATTGAGCTTAATAGCGGCAAAGCCAAATAAGAGGCCCTCTAGCGTCAAATGTCGGCTCAATATATTGGGGTGGTGGGCTGGGGGAATTCATCGAGTTGAGCAGAAATGAAGCATGGTGTGGAGAAATATGGACTGAAAAACACTGGAGGGGGGTGGAGGGGGAAGGAAAGCCCCAGGGGTGAAGCCCATACTGTATCTCCCTCCCCCCTCCTTTCTCCTGTTTCTCCGGGGTGATCTCTGTCACCTCGGTTTCATTCCTGTCTGAACCAGCACGAACCCCGCTGCAATATTTCTCCCCGTGGAGTTGGCTCGGAGCCAATATCGATCCTATCCCCTCCCTCTATCACTCCTTGCGGTTTCCATAACCTGTATGGCCTATTGATCACCCCTTCCTCAGTTGTAACCCCCTACTGCGACTCCCCCAGGCCCACCCATCCTACTGCCACTACCGCTGGCATATTACCACGATTGTGATTGGCACTTTCCCCATTGTTAGCTAATTACTAGCCGCTCCCCTTGGCTCCCCCCAATTCCCTCCGTGGAGACACGAGATTACACTGTTATTAAATAATCAGTGCCGAGGTACCGAATCATGGCCACCAGGCAGTTAGCTGACCGTGTCATTATGCACTTATAACGGGCAAATGGGTTTGGCCCATCACTCGGGGCGAGGCATTAAGGAAATGATCGTCCCACGGCTGCCACCCCCAGTCCTAGACAATTGTTTGAGCTGGCAATCGAAGTCGATTGCTGCAACCCGTGTGACCTATTCCTAGAGACGAGGTACTCAGCCCCTTGATAGAGACGCCAAAAGCTGTCTTTGTTACCCATACAGAGGGCTGTCAAGCTGCTGTGTTATTCATGTAACAGCAGACAACGGCATGATTTGTTACCCTCGTCGCCAGTCATTGTCTCATTGTTGCATCCTTCCACCGCGTCACCAATATCCACTGGTAAATTTATCTCCGCTGTTGCCCAAACAAGCAGACAAAACCGTACTCGTCATCGCCATAGTGACTCAGCGTCTGGGCAAACGTATGTTTCTTTTTTAGAAACTATGTCAAACACAGCTTTGTTTAAAAACGATGATAATATTGGGGCTATAAATTGAAAAAAGATAACGCATATTTATCCAATGCAGCATTGTTTCTCCTCCTGAGTCAACCCTATAAATTAAAAATATTCCGTACTACAGTGTTCAGCCAACACACCATTGTATTTGTCACAAATCAATATTTGTTGTTTTGCCTGTGTTTCAGTTGCCGGGACTGTCCGCATACCCTGCCCTGTCGCCAATGTTACCGCCACCCGGGACCGGGATCGGACTGCCGGGATCAGGCGTCCCGGGAGCGTTCCAACCCAAAGTCCGCCCTCCAGCAGATGTAAGCTACCTTCCACACACACACACACACACACACACACACACACACACACACACACACACACATGCACACACATCCTTTCACAGTTGCTAAGCAACCTGCTATAGCAACAATAAATAATAAAAGTAATAATTCATGAGTTGAGCGTTAATAAGAGACCACTAATGGCACTCTCCAGATTGTTATCACATTAACATCCCCCACCGGGGAGTGCCAAGGCTGTCACTTGGCTGCTGAGTTGTGGCTGCTTTGGTGTCAGCCTTCAGGCCTTTCGTTAGGAGGTTCGGTGGGAAGTAAAGACCCAGTCTGACAGAATGCCTGTAGAGATAGCAACAAGCATAACATGGCCCTGGATATGACAATGTCTGAGATCCGGTCGCGGTAGTTCAGATAAAAACATTACTAAAGCTGTGGCCGTGTTCCTCCCATTAAAGCTTACAGCCCATGTAGCGTCTTTACTTAGGGAAAACGATATTTTCAGCTGCGTGTTCCTTGTGGGTAAACCTGGCAGCTACAGAAGCTTAAGGGCTGAGACACGTTGAAATGTCTACAGCTGTCCTTCTCGTAGTGGCCACTCTCAAGAGAAGTCACCCTCTCTAATAAGGCCATAAATCTTTGCCGCTGCTATCAGTGTATTTACTTCTCTCTCTCACCAAAGGTCACCTCTCTAATGTGGCCATGATTTCTTGGCAAGTAGATTGGCATTATCACAGAGGGACTACTATAGATAGACATAACTGTGCACTTGTTAGAGCATGTGCACTTATTAGAATGAACACGGTACTGGTATGTGTCCTAGAAAGCAAGCTGAAACTAAAATTTTAGAAAAGTCCACTCCTTCAAAATTATGTACATTCAGTGATATTATCAGCAACAGTGGTACAAATAACCTTTTATCCTAATGATTAAGGTGATCCTTGGGCTCAATCCCTGATGGCGCCAAACCCGAGATAATCTTTGTATGATCTTCATAGCTCGAACCCCGACGTATATATCACAAATGTTGAGTGTGTTTGTATGTTTTCAGGCATCTGTCCCCTCCAGTATGCATCACACTCAGCTCCTGGTGGCTCTGCGAGATCGAGAGCAGAAAATGACTGCAGCGGCCGCAGCTGCCGCATCGCCCGTGGCTCCACCCCCTCCCAGGGACCCTGTGAAGGTATGAAATGTGACATAGATGTATATACAGTGGTCCCTGTGGTTTAAGACCCCTCTATTTAACAATTCCCTGCATTTTAAGACCGGATATCAGTGAAACCACTTGTATATTTCCAGTATAATATCCCTCCATTTTAAGACCACCTTCAATTTAAGACCATACATGTATTTTGCTGGCTGAATGGGGGGTCTTAAATCGCAGGGACCACTGTATGTGGAATTTTATCTTGTATGTTCTGGGGTAATGGAAGATATATGGCAGAAATGGGCCTGGTGTTCAACAGTAAAATATTGCCAATGTCATATTTTGTGCATTTTTGCACATTTTATAACTAATATACTATTAATGTGACATGCTCATGCTGTGTATCTAGGCTATGCTTTGTTAAATCATACTTTTCTTGAACTGTCTGAAATAATTGAGTCAGAAATTGTTTGTAGTTTTCAATCATAATAAAATTTTGACTTCAGACAAAAATAAGGGGATAGTCAAAAAAAGCAAATAATGGTCTGGTTGGGGACCCTTTGGAGGGGATCAGGTATGCTGGTGTTGGCTGGTTGGTGTAAGAAAAAATGAAGACTGCTATAGTGATAGACTGCTGGGAAAAGGAAATACTTGTACATGCATCACTTCTGTTGCTTGTGTGACAGCAAATGACTCGACACCACTAAATACCATGAAATAGCATACCCTTGAAATTTATGCCCAGATATTAGATCCCCCTAATGCAAATTTTAGTAGGTACTTCTGGTGTATTAGTGCCTTGTATTGAATGAACCAATGTCAGAGTACCACCCACTTGGCTGCTGTTGCTATGGCAACAGTGTTCTCGCCCTCTCCATTTCGTCTTTCTCCGTTCCGTCTTTGCTACGCGCCACCACAACCAGCTTGGTCTGGGTATAGTGCAAGAGTTTGGGTCAATCACTTGGAAAATTTCAAATCTATATGCAGGGCCTGATGATCTGTGTCCCGAGGCTGTCTAACACCATTTCACCCCGTCCCTAATGTTGGGGGACCCCGCCCGCCCAACCGGAATACCCAAACAGCATCAACACGACCCAGTCCGGGGGCAGGGGCCTTATGAAATTAATCAGGTGAACACATCGGGTGGCGTTCGCCGCTAGCTCACAGGGCCCGGAGGTCACTATCAAGGGAAAAATCAGGACTGATTGGGTGTAAAAAAGAACTATTGGCAGTGGCACCCGGGGGAGTAGCAGCAGGCATGTGTAGAAAATTGATAAGCTGTCCGGTACGGTCCATTTCGGAGGCGGGGGTAGGCAGGAAGGAGCCCCAAGGGGCAAGGCTGGGAGGCTGCGATAACACCAGTAATCATAGCATTGCACCCTCTCCGGACCGGCGATGTAGAAAGGCCGCGCATACAAAGTAGTCCCAGCGGAAATTGTTGAAGGATGTCCACCTCATTTCCCTCCCACCATCCTACGGGAATCCCCTCACCCATTTTCCCAGCTCTCGCATGCACCGAAAAAATACCCTAAATACTCCTTATCAGCCATTTGGATGGGACGCGGGTACAAAACAATGCAATTTAGTGGATCGTCGTGGGTCGTCCCAATGGAGTCATCCCGTTTCCTTATTAAGGAAGGCACGGGGTGTGCTAGGACTTGGAATGATGGCCCCTTGCTCCGTTCCATTTACCACACAAACGATAGCCATTCCACAGATAAGTTTAGCAGGACGTAGATTTCTACCGGGGCACATCCATTATCCCTGCGCTGTAATTCCCGGTCGCCAGTCGACATGAAATAAGAAGTCTCGGGCTTCATCTCGGTGTGCCGGTAATAGCTGCTCCTAAAGCAAGTTATTGTCCACTGCATCAAGAGGCCGCGGTGCGGTATCGGGTAACGGCCAAACAATAACCATAAAAGCCCCTCTGTGTAAATTGTAGGCCGAGATAATATGGCTGTAAAGCTTTGACATGAGCAGACCGGGAGTCCCCCATGACAGCAGGTGCCATTTATGGATGAAGCGATGATACTTGGCCGTCCCGCTAGGTGGCGTCTTTGACAGGTCACTGCTTCACCGGGAATGAAATATTCACAAGGCGTCTGAAATATGACCCCGGTAGGTGACCTGAGTTATTGGACGGCGCAGCGCGGGGAACAGGTCTCGGGGAGTCGCCAAAATGGGGAGAGGATTTAGGAGTCAGTGGACAACATTGCAGGGTTTCTATAGAAACCCATGTGCAGTCTTTAAGCAACCTTGCAAAAAAAAAAAAAATATCTATGCAATCTCCAAGCACAAAAACAACGCTGCAAAAAAATAATAATAAATAAATCTGCATTTGAAATTTTTTTCTTCCCAGCAGAAAAGTGGAAGGTGGTGTGCCGCCCATGTCCGCATTGCGTGGGAAATCCACATACATCAGCAAAAACAGCAGGCCGAGGCCCAGAGGGGTTCGGGCAGCACCGAGGCCAAACCTCCGTCAGACCTCCTACGTCCTCCCAGTCACCTGCTCCCCGGCTCCTCCCTACACAGGCCCGGGGAGCTAGGGAGCTCCCCTTCCATCATTGGACCAGGTACGGGAGCAGTTACAGTAGCAGCAGAAATAGTATTGCATCACGGTAACTGTATCATAGCAGCTGTGCTTTAGGCATTTCTTCCATAGCCACAGTTCTGATTTCCAGGCTAAATTAACATTACAGTATTTTGAAGGTGGAAAAATAGAATATTTTATGAATTATGCAATGTTTTATATTTTAATGTAGATTGCAAAATTTATCAAATCTTCACTTCAGTACATGTACTTTGATTGAATGAATTTGTTAATGTAGTGAAATTGTCCTCTAACACCGTTGTGTCTTGTGTTTCTTCTATCAATAGGCAGCCATAGTCGAAGCCCATTTGAGGCCAGTCATCCAGGCAGCCTCTTCAATGCTAGTCATTTAGGTAGGCATCTTAAGTCTTATTCCACTAGGTCTGTTAGAGTGGAGAAACACAAAGATCTCCTGCAAACTGATGCGTTTGTATACCTTTGATATTCAAAGATCAGAGAGAAAGATAGTTGTACAATAATGTCTGAATGTTTCTGCAGCTCATGTACATTATATGTACAAAAGCGGATATACTTTACGATGATAGAAGTAATATCTGAAATAAAAAACAACAGAAGTAATGTCATAAACAGTAATAAATGATAACAGAATTGATGCCATAACTGAAATGGCAACAGAAGTAATGTCATAGCTGTTTTGTATAATAATACAGTTGTCATAGTTTGGCACCAGATTCTTCAGAGAGATCTTCAGGTATATGCAAGGGAAGTGTTTTGTGTACGGGCTGTATTAGTGTATATTTACCCATATTTGTTGTTGTTTTCCCCCAGGAATCCCTCCGTTTCCACGTCCTTCACATTATCAGTCCCCAGTCCTACCTGGTCTCAATAGCAGCTCCTTCGGCGGGCTAGGTATGTCATAGACTTGTTACCGTGAATACTAGGTTGTTGGTCAAAGCATACCATGTACAAATGAGGTGATTAAGTTCTTGTCACTTGTATGCTTACAAGCCCCAAAACTTTTTTTACCAGTGGCTTTGCAAGCTTTGAGATAAGATTGCTGCAAATAAATATATCCCCCTCTTTTACCATAATGAGACAATTCTAACATAAATGCCTTGAAAGAAAAAATGTGGTAGAACTGTGATTTAATTATATGTTTGGTGGTGTAAATTTCAACCCCAAGCCTTATTTGCCATACTGTAAGGCATACATTGAGTGATCTGTTTCCGTCCTATGTTTTACGTAGGGAGTATACGCTAATATGCTACATTTCTGTTCTGTGTTTTATAGGGAGTATAGGTGGGCTGTATGGAAGTCGTAGCGACCTGGCTAGCTTGCCTGGCATGTCCTCCACCCACGAGTGGAACCGGCTCCACCGCACACCTCCCTCCTTCCCCACCCCGCCCGCGTGGCCTCCCAAGTCTGATCTGGAGCGAGAAAGGGAGACGAGAGAGCGAGACAAGGACAGAGACAGAGAGCGAGAGCGAGAACAGCGGGAACGAGAACTGGAGAGG
>JAAUYG010077388.1_pt1 | contig 11766 bp, 8 predicted proteins | sample 7278091 | NCBI WGS metagenome assembly JAAUYG01 (sample SAMN14350201, study PRJNA611818) | marine sediment metagenome | isolation source: surface marine sediment (0.6m) | place: French Polynesia: Moorea | collected 2018-08 | reverse complement strand
TTCTGGGGTGGTCTTAATTCTGAGGTGGTCTTAATTCTGGGGTGGTCTTAATTCTGAGGTGGTCTTAATTCTGGGGTGGTCTTAGTTCTGGGGTGGTCTTAGTTCTGGGGTGGTCTTAATTCTGAGGTGGTCTTTATTCTAGGGTGGTCTTATTTCAGGGGTGGTCTTACCTCAAATAATATAACACTGGTGTGGAAATTTTGTCATCCCATAAATGGCCTTAATTTAGAGGTGGTCTTTTTTCTGTGTTGTCTTACAGTGACATTCGGTTGTATGTTACAGTACAATAATCCATATGTTCACTGTCTTGAAGTAATTCCTATGCACTTGACACAGGTTCATATGCCCTAGTCAGTATTGATCACACCAGCTACCCAGCTGGTGTACAGTGTAGTACATGTACAAAAATGACTTACAGGGTGTATTTCCTGATAATGTCATCTACAGTAGCATCTGGCTATAGTGGTTTCACACACACCATCTTAACTAAACTAGGGGTGCCATTGTTGTAGCCGAACCCAGCTGTCCACATTGTGTTGGAAGAAAAAAGGGCCTATGTAACATAGCCTTGGAAAACTATTGACGATGTTGTCGCAGGCAGGAAGTTAATACAAAGAGAGGCTGCGTGCAACACGCTGAAAGTTGAGAAATCGTGGATATCACCCTGATTATATACATGTACCTCTAAATAGTGTTACTGTTATTCAGGGATATCACCAGAAAAATTGCTACAACATGAAAGGTGGAGATTGGACGTAAAAAATGCTGTAGTCTTGTGAACATGGTGAAAGAACTACGATATCTGGATATAGGATATAAATACAACCATCACCTACTGAGGCTGGATATACAGATAATCTTTACCTCAACATACTAGTATATACATGATACAGAGCTGAATTATGCTTCAGTTAACCATGGTTACTGTTCAAGATTCAGTTATGACATGGATACCTTCTTATGTTACCATGGTTGCTCATATGTTAAGGTTTGCATAGCAAAGAGAGCATAAAATTACGCTGGATCATAGATATATAGACAACATGTACCTTGCCGTGGTGTATAAGTTTTGTGAGACACAGCTTGAGGAATTTTGACTGCCATGCTACAGCCATTCAACAGAATTCTTGCAAAATGCAGCCATCCAAATCCCACATGACCATTTCCTGCGTATTTAGGAGCCAGTGACAGCTGTGTGACAATGATTGCTTGATCCTGGTATAGAGCCTAGGTAACCCAGTATGTGACACCAGTAATCCAACACCATATCAGATTATGGATAATCCAGGGTGACATTGCCACGGTGACGATGGGGGAGCGTTGTTGTGTTGACGGTTGCTCTGTCACAGAACACCTGACAGAGAATTGCCATAACGACTGCGAGCTAGATGGCGATAGGCTACTGTCTGATAATGTACAGTGTAATAATAAGTAAAGTACAGTACAGTAATCCCTCTATTTTACAACCCTCGATTTTAAGCCACCCTTGGTTATAAGACCACTTGATATGGTCCCAAGGGGCCATTTTCTGTGTTAAATGACCTTTGTTTTAAGACCACCTGCGATATAAGACCACATTCTCTTGGTCCCATGGATGGTCTTATAATGGAGGTACCACTGTACAGTGAAACCTGTCTTGAAAGACCAACCCATTGGTCATACAATATGGTCTGTCAAGACAGGTGGTGTTCAGTAGCAGGTTCAATTGCGTTGAAATGTAGGGCTTTCTGCCTGAAAATGTGTTTTTCACAACCAAAATTCTCAAGAAAAGTTTCACTGTATAGAACTTGACTGATGTAAATGTCAGAATGAAGATATTAGATGAGGATATATTACACCACAGTGTTGTAGTCCTTCAGAATCAGGACCACCTCAGAGTTAAGACAACAATCGTTAATACCACACCAGTTAAGATCAGTTCAGAATTAAAAATTCAAAATTAGCCACGAACATGTGTGGTCCTATTCTGAGCCTCCACCATACATGGAATACACAAAAAGAATAAGTGAGAGAGGGACTGTACCAGCATAAACATGATAAAATAGAAGATTGTTGATTGGTGCATAGTAGTTGAAAGTTAGAAGCAGATTACAAATAATTGACACAAATCCTGAACGTGTGTTTCCATCTGCAAATTTAAGTTAGTTGTTCAGTTTCAAGCTCCATTAATTTCTGCTTCCCTACCCCAACCTTCCAGGCCCAAGCCGAGATACACAAGTTGAGTAATGAGTTAGAGCAGAAAGTCAGTGTGGTCCTCCAGGAGCGGGAGAAGTTCGAGGAAGAAGACATGAGGCTGAGACGGGTGAAGGAGAAACTGGAGAAAGACAAAGCCAAAGCTCGCCAGGAACGGCAGCGATTGCGCAAACAGAGGGAGGTTGAGCACGCACGGGCACAGGTTGAGCACCGGCGCGTGGAGGCGGAGAGGGAACGCCTGGAGAATGAGCGCCGTCTGCTGGAGGAGAGCATGCAACGGGAGAAAGAAAGGATGGAGGATGAAAAGGTTTAGAAAAACAATGGAGAAGGGGTTCAGAAAAATATAGAGGTTTAAAAGTGGAGATGAAAGGGCTAAAAAAGATTAAGAAAATTCGACAAGAAATGTTTAGAAGTTGCAGGGAGAAAAAAGTTAGAAAATGCAGAAGAGCGATTAAGATAATAAAGAAAAGTTAAGAATAGTGGCTAAGAAAGGCTGAGAAAATGGATACGAAAAGTTGAGAAAAAATGAGATGGCAAAAAATAGTTGCAAAAATGGGAAAGAAAGGTTGAGTAAAGTTAGGAAGGATGAAGAAAATTAAGAAATGATTGAGAAAAAAAAGAGATATTTTAAAGGAGCATAACGCATTAAATAATTAAAAGAAAATAATACTGCAGGATATAGCTCTGTATGATGAATATATGAAGTAAAATACAAAGTCAATCTAAGGGTAGTGTTGTATTAAATGGACCCTTGACAAAGTGAACAAGGGGACTATCATATTATCAGAATCATCTTGATTATTAGTTTATAAAGCGAATCCTTCCCTTATTGTGCTAAAGTATAAAATATTATTACGTAGACATTACTTGTACTGGAGTGCCTTAAAAATATATATAAAGTATGACAATAACGCTGATGGAAGGACTTTATAGTGAGGTCTTTAAACTCAATGTATTTCACCAGATTTATACATTTTTTACAGAGAAAACAAATTTGATTATTAAATTTGGGCGAAATTGTTAAAATTTGGTAAATCAATTCTTTCTTGCAGACACACAACACAAAGATGCGAGACATTGAGAAGGCCATATACCAGCAAAGCCTGGCTGATATGCGAACCATGGTAGACACAGAAGTGGATGATATGTGTGAGCTGGTCGGGGTGGAGCGGTCGGAGCTCCACCCTCACCATGATTCCCATGTTAACCCCTCAGATGATAACATTGACTATGAGGCGCTGAAGCTGAGGTTGGGAGGAGAGGCGGTGCCCGCTATCCCTGTACGCTACCTGGAAGGAACGGTGGAGGAGGAAGACACCAGGTAGTGATACTGTACAGTAAAACCTGCTCTAAGGACCACCTGTATATAAAGACCACCTACTTATAAAGACCGTATTTTCCAAGTCCCAGGGGTATATTTTCTGTGTTTGTTATTGAACCTGCAAATAAAAACCACCTGTGTATACGGACGACATTTTGTTGGTCCCTAGGGTGGTCTTTCTGTACAAGTTTCACTGTATTTAATTTTCAAAATACAGGTTGTCCCTCTGTTTTAAGACCATGTGTGGGACCATGAAAATGTGTTCTTTCATGGTTGTCTTAAATCGAGATCGAATAGTACACAAAACAGGACCAAAGGATGTGGTCTTATACTAAAGGGTTGTCAAGTGGAGGGATAAGCTGGAATCCTGGAATGTAGAGACTACTGCGATCTTGATTGTCATGTAGTCTTAACTCTGTGGCAAATTTAGCAGGGTTGCTTAACGTTTGCTCACCACAATGCTAGCTAAAATATTTGTTAAGATTAATTATGTAAACTGGACCAAAGCAATGTTTATCTCCAAGGATACAAAGTTCACACGTTATCTGCCACATGTTATTCTGACACGTTATCATCAACTTCTTTTCGCCCACATTCAAAGCATGTATATGTGAATTGCAGTGTTGCCCCAGCCCCGACTAAGCCAGAGACGTTGGACATGACGTTGTCACGCCTGGCTGAGCAGGTGACAGACATCCACAGTAAGGTGTGTGAGGCGTTACAGAGGAAGTATAGCAGTGTGCTGTCCAGCGACGATCAAACGTCGGGGCTCGGGCAGGAGGTACTGAAAGAGTTCGCCAGCATCAAACCCATATTCGAGCAGCTGGAAAAGGTAATTGTAGTTGTTTTCTTAATTGTGAGTCCTGAGACTACTGGGCAAGGAAGTAGTCTTTATTCTGCATGTTCTGAGGTGGTATTAATTCTGAGGTGGTCACTGAGATTGCAATGTAACAATTTATTAATGCATCAATAAATTATCAATTTATGCAAATTTTGTTGAACACCGAAATTCGTTTCTGCTGACCCATGCATTAGTAAAGCTAGCCATTTGAGACCCCCTGGCTGAAATTTAACAGGTACAGGTCAGTAGATCTGATTTAATTTGGTTGCAAAAGGTTGTTATGCAGTACAATGCAGTACGATAGTTGTTATCTAGACAGTTGTAAAAAATAAATAATACAAATATAAATTGGCAGTTACGCCACTTGTAAGTTTGTAATACTATCTGTGTTTTTCTGGAAAGTCAAAACATGTCTAAGTGTCTTTTAGTACAGTGTGACACACACCTTGCTCTGAATACCTTTATTTTTCGAGACAGACATGGTCACATAAGATATTTGTTGTGAGAAATTCCACTGTATTTCTCTATCACTAATGTTTTGTTAAATCAAACATATTTTCCCCCCTTCCTAGCTGACGGAGGCCCACGCCACAAAACGAGTTCTGGATATGAAGCTCAAGGACTATGACCGCATCCTGACTCTGGTGGACAGCCTGCTCCAGATTCACCAGATGATCCAGGATATCGACAGTGGGATCCGGTCTCGCTGCTTCTTAAAATCCATCGAGAATCTGGATGCTGTTCACAATCTCGTCGGCTCTCTGGATGTGGAGGAAGACATAGAACGCAATGTCCAGAAGGTGCTCCGAACAGAAATCTGTGTCCTCCGGGAGAGGCTTCTCTTTGGTCTCAGCGAAACCTGGAACCATCTCCTGAAATGGACACTTCCGCCGGACCATCGGAAAGCCTCGTGTCGTCCCCGGACGGCCATTCTTGAAGCAACGGATAATGAAGCGGAAAAGGAGATTTTGGCATCGACTGTGCAAGCCATGCATAGCGTGAGCATGCTGGAAGGACGCCTGAAAACCTTCTGTGATAGAGTGTTACGTTATTTCGTGGAGTCGGTAATCACAGACAGGAAATCATTATTGCAGGTTATTGATGAGTTGGAGAGATGTACGCTGAGGGTGATAATCAGCCCAGTACCGGAACATCAGAGAGAGGCTCGCCAACCGGTCCCGCCACGAGAGGCATTCCAAAAACTGGAGCAGGTTTTTACGTTCCTACATCGCCCCCTGTGTAACATCCCTGTAACTAAATCCTCTGGCGGGGACTCCCCTGCCACTGTCACTCTTGTCGAACAAGTTGGCCAGCTTCTGTGTAAACGGTTGTTTGAGTGTATTTACAATGAGTGCTTGTCCCATGCCGTACCACAAGGTGGCGGCGCAGGGCAGTGGGATGCGTACAATGAACTTGTGGCGCTCACAGAACAATTCCAGGATTCCCTAATCAGGCTCAAATTTCTCAGCCCCGACCATGCGACGCTCATGGACTATCTGAACAACGTAAACACATTGTTTGCGAACATCAAAAGCCAGGAGATCCTACGGCGAGCGCATCAATTTTTGACTCAGGAACTTTTGAGTTCCGTACAGATATCCAGCGAGAGCCCGCTGGGAAAGGTCAAAGGTCAGGATGGCGGCGCCACGGAGGAGTTTGTCAAGGAATGCAGGGAACAGGCAGGAACCAGTAATCTCAAACTGCCCAAGTGTCAGATCAGGTAAATGGGAAGAACACCATATAGAGAGTACAGCGGTTCTTGTGATTTAAGACCTCTCCTTTTAAGAATACTAGTAAGCCACCACAAATACGCAAAATGAACATGATGATAAATCGGTTTTATTCAGAAGCCAAACCACCGTTGGTCATATATAACTACCCTTTAACCAATCGCATTCTGTCATATGGAGCTTCGGCCAATCACAAGGTGTCATGGTTTTCATGCCTTTTCGTTTCTGACGGGTATCTTCAGAAAATTTTCCCACCACGTGTTAAAAAACTGCTCCCCATTTCCTCCATTTTAAGACCAACCATTAGTGGCACCATTCGTATACGTTTAGTATAAAGACCCCTGCTTTTTACGATAACCTTCAATTTAAGACCATGTTTTCCTGGCTGAACATGCTGGATGTATGGTCTTAATATGCAGGGACTGCTGTAAATAGATGAGGTATACAGTGGTCCCTGCAATTAAAGACCATCCATATTATTACTTCCCTCTATTTAGAGACCACCCATCAGTCACATCTCCTATGTTTCCGGTATTCAATTTTAAGTCCACCTTCAATTTAAGATCCCATTTAAGATCCCATTTTCCTTGCTAAATGGATGGTCTTAAAAAGCAGGAATGGCCACATGAGAGAGGTGCCCTTCAGTAGAGGGTGTCCACAGTCCACACTACTGAACTAAGACCCAGTCAAATTGTGATATCCCCTCCAGACATTTTTAACTGACTGGTGGTCATTGTTTATCTTCCAGCCTGCCGGTGAGAAGTCTGATGTGCCTGGCCTATGACACCCTGAAGGAGGCGGTAACCAGTAGCAACGAGGGCGCCCTCAATCTGTGTCACTCGGTACAGAGCCTGTTTGAGCTGTACTGCGACGTCGTCCCCACATACCACCGGGAGAAACTACGTAATCTTCATCTCATGGCAGGTAAATACACAAATAGCCTTCAGATTATACCACACACAACATGTAGACGGAAACTAGTAAGGAAAGGAACAAGGAAACATTTTAACACCACCTGAATATAAAGACCACCTGTGTATAGTAGCCCCCCCTCTATCATGTAATAATGCCACCCTATTGGTCAAGAAAGTGTGACCACATTAGAGAGGTGGCCTTTGGTGAGAAGGGACCTAAAAGTACATTCCTAATAGTAGTGTCAAAAAATGTCTACACTTCAGAGGTGGCCTCTATTGAGAGTGGTCACTAAGAGAGGGACCACTAAGACACCTGGTGCCTATAGTGACTAATTGTGTATAAGGTGTACTAGGTAAAATAAGGTCGTAATCTTTGATTTTAAATACCCATGATGCCCCAAAGTGAAATTGCATAACATTCCTTGGGATGCCAATGTCTATTGGCAAAAAAAACTTGGTGATATTGTTTGTTATATTTGTTTTAATTGGTGTGTTTTCCAAGTTGAACTACTTGATCTCAGCTTTGGCCAATACCACTAATAAAACCAATCTACACTGGATAAACCCTGTTTTCAAATTAATAAATGTTTAAGTGTCACACCTGAATGATTAAACCTTTGTTGTCTGGCCGTATGTATTATCTGCAGATGGTGGTTTTGAGGCTAATTCTGATAGGTTTGAGGGTAAGGTGGTGTTTTCCGTTACCAAATAGGGCTGTGTGAAAACGGAACGGCTTCAGTAGTAGAAAATTGTTGCTTCTTTATCCTATTTGTACATGTTATACAGTTATAGGTCTGGTTTTCCAATGAAATTTTACTTAAATCAATATTCCGAACTCTATTTCTACTGTGTTCTAAGAATATTGATTTTAGCTAAAATTTGAAAATGTTAAGACCCTTAGAGACCCAAATTGATGCTGTGCGTTTTCGTGAATAAGCTGAATGTCGTGGTCCGCTGGTCCTCTTGCTAGACAAGAGTTGACTGCAGAATGTCTGTGTAGATTTCCTAGTCGGTTTGATTAGTGACACCAGTCTGATGAAGCGACTAAACTCTACCATTACCTTACCTTTCTGTGGGTATTTTCTGGTGGTATTCAAGATTCAAGACAGAGAAATTGTCACTTACATATATGTACAAATGTAGATTATCATATACATGATATACATGGCATATCTACAGTAATGCCGGGAGTGATGTCAGCATGCCAAATTCCCCTGAAGATGGCTGCTCTCCGATAATTGGGGTTACTGTACCTAGTTTTGGACAGACTCCATGCGACCATGTGTAGGCTGACAATGTTTCTGTCCTGAATCCAGAGTCCAGGAACATCAATTCACACGAGATTTGAGATGTTACTAGTAGGGAGGCTTTCCTCGTTTGAGAGTGGCCACTATCACAGTTCCCATGTACTTAGCACAATCCTGACAGTGTAGACTTACTATTATAGAGTGTGCTGCTCCCAGTGTTTCCTCCCTTGAACTCCTAACCTCAGAGATCCCGTTGCCCCATCCTGTAGGTTTCCTTGTACCGCGTTCATGGCATTAAGACCGAAGGATTTTGGAGATACATTAAGATTTAAGCCATTTTTGATATAATAATTATTGTATTTCATAATTTGCCCAGTGAAGTGACTCAACTTCCAACTGGGTCAAGCATGTTACATGTGTTAAGTGTAATTATATATCTGGCAATTAGTTCCTTAATTAAAGTAAGCCAGCCAGTTTCTGGAGAAATCTTAAGTCCACTAGCAATCTTGAGCAGGAAAAAGACAATGGTTGCCATGGTGATTAGTGAGCTTAAGTCCATTTCTAGACAGGCCACGGGCAATACATTGTAAAGCCAAGAGTACAGTAGAACCTGTCATAAAAGACTTCCATATCTGGTCTCTCAAGACAGGTTCACTGTAATCGTTTATCACCCATCAGTTTTTGTCTTCTTGTTAAATACAGTGAAACCTACCTTAAAACCAGCCCACATTATAACCACAACTTGTCACATGTTTCATGCAACTTGTCACATGTATCTTGTCACATGTATCATGCTTATTACGTGTATTGCTGGTCTCACTTTACAGATCTGTCATGTATTTTCTGTTGTTTAAGAATTAAGATCACCTCAGAAATAAGACCACCTCAGAATTAAGACCACCTCAGAATTAAGACCATCATAGAATTAGGACCACTTTGGAATCAACCATGGGTGGTCTTACTTCTGGGGTTCTACTGTATTCCCATTGTTTGTCCGTGTTTATAATATGCTAATGAGTCTTTCCCCCGCTCCTTCCAGCCCTCCACCACAACAACTGTATGTTTGTGGCCAACCACCTGATGACCGTAGACAAAGTGTTCGGCAGCAAACTGGCGCAGGCCAACTTTCCGCCAGAGAAACTCGCCAATCTCTCCGAGCTGGTTCCCCGCATACGTCGCCTGGGTAACGAGGATTTCTCAGAGCACATCAGCACGAAGAAACAGCAGCTGTGTGACCATCTGTGTGAAGCAGAGGGTGAGAGAGTCGACGGTGGCGGTGGTGACGCCGTCAGCACCGCCGGTGGCGGTGCTGTCAACTTAAGGGCCACAGGTGGACTAGGATATTGAGTATAAGCATGGCCCGTTATGGTGTGCCGTATACCCACGCTATGAGGCACAGTTGCGACTGCAGATTTCACGGGCTGGAGTTTTCAAAAATACGAAAAACTCTCAAAATTACTGACTTTAATAAAATAAATGCAGTATAACTGGTAATATACACTGCAATTGGCATTTATCATGTTTATACAGCACCTGCTCCAAAACTTGTCACTTTTGTCTTGCTTTTAATGCTTTAGTCACCAATTGGAGTGATCTGCGGTTGGCAAAAGATAGCAATGTTTGAATTGGTGACTTGAGTAAAGCATTACTGGAAAGTACTCAAAGGTACTCACTGAAAGGACTCGGCAGTATTTTCCAAGCCTTCAGCCCGTACCACTTCTAGTCCAATATACAATATTATCTCTAGGATACTTTTATTCATAGATTGCGCAGCTTTTAAGTTCGAATGACACATTCTGGTGTAGTATCCAGTTTATGACTTAGGCTGCAGTGATCCCCCCTGATTATCTATGCAGTGACCCCCCTGCTAATATATGCATAAATACCTTTGGGGTTAATGGTTCCTCCGACTCCGGCCTGTGTGAAGCATGATCTGATAGAAATATTCTAATCTGTTTCTTTTATTCAAGTTACCACTTCCTACTACTCTGGTTTTGCATTATTCATTTTAACCCCTTTATTTTGGATTTTCCTTAAGATGATATAATCCGTATTTCCTGATACGCCCTGTGTTACACATTTTGTTGTGTTATGGTTTTCTTACACTTTTTATTTTAGTTCGCTTGCATTATTTTCTGGTACTTCAATAATTTTTCAGTTAATTATCTTGTTCCTCTTACTAATGATTTATCAAGCAGTATAAAGCTATGGCCTGTTAACCTTATAATATAAATATACTAACACTGAGTATTATTATTTGCTGGTGTATGTGTTTATACAATTTATTTACCGCCATACAACCAGTCCTTACTGTATCCTTACTGTATGATGGAATTTGCTAAATTAAAAAAAAAAAATAACATATCCCTTGGATGTAGCCAATGAGAAGCATTGCATTTGTTGTATTTTACCGAGAAAAACTAACAGACCAAAGATTTTAACATTTATACCAGCCTATTCCATTTTGGTCCATGGATATTAGTTCTTTTCTGTTTTACTTTGGAAACCATCATGCATGAATGATAACTTAGTAATCATAATAAAGAAACTTTGTAAAACTTCCCCGAAATTTTCCACTCCAGGATTTTCGTGTATTGCCGATGACGAGGGCGAAAGCGCTGCCCGCGCCGTCCGTCAGATGCTCCACCATCTGAAGCACATCAGCGCCATCTGGCAGGACGTGCTGCCCTTCAACGTGTACTGTCGCGGCATAGGTCAGTATACATGTAGTCATCTGTCAGCACAGTAATACTGAAACCAATGTCCAGAAAATAAAATAATAATGTAAAAACATATAAAGCTGCTGCAAGAATACTTGCAGCTGGATTCGCATAAATTCTCCAGCAGGTGGCACTGAAAATCTCGCCAAAACTTTGTACTAAAAATTCGATTGTCAGTGTCGAACTTTATTCACATGGCCTACATGTAATATGTATGTCAGCTTTATCAGAATGTCGGCTTTATCAGAATGAAAAGAGTTCTATTGGATGACGTGTTAGTGAGTTGCATCCAGAATTTGCTAGTCTAAATGCTCGAGAAAAGTTTGTCCATCTTCTGAACATGAAAATAGAGAAGTAGCAAAATATCTGGAAAAAGCTTACAACAAGCGTAAATGCCACCTATACGAATAATATGGATAGAATATTTATTTTCACCTTTTTGGTGCAATAACTAACATGATGGTAGTAATATGTTATTGCTGGAATGTACTGTGTCATAGACATGATAGATAAGCCATTGACTTTGCTTGATGTAATTTGTATACTTATATTGTGACATATAAGTCCAGTAAGGCTGGATTCTAGAATCCTTTTTCTGTAGGAATGTTTTGTACCGGGTATATCATATTGAGGATATCGCTTCAATAAACAAACTACTACTACTACTGTAATGATGTTGATCACGCATCACTGTATATCTGTCTGATCCCCCCCCCCCCAGGCACCCGGCTGGAGACCGCCCGTGGGGGGATTATGGTCGGTGGGCGGTGGGGGGCTGTATGGGCGGGGGGGGGGTGGGT
>JAAUYG010151683.1_pt1 | contig 11767 bp, 8 predicted proteins | sample 7278091 | NCBI WGS metagenome assembly JAAUYG01 (sample SAMN14350201, study PRJNA611818) | marine sediment metagenome | isolation source: surface marine sediment (0.6m) | place: French Polynesia: Moorea | collected 2018-08 | reverse complement strand
TGTGTCCACTATTTCCTGCTGTGGCCAATCTCTCGGTTCCCTGCCTGGCCCTCGGACACGGGGCACTGCCTCGACGGCTTCCCTCACGGGGGCCACGCGCCCACTGACCAAGGACCCACCCCCCCCCCCCCCCCCCCCCGCGAGTCACATGTAACCTCTACATCAGCAACACTCTTTGATGTTTTCGTCGTAAAAATATAGAAGGTATGTTTGGTATAGACGTTTAAATGGACATTGACTCGCATAGATATGTAATACAGCTAGATATATATATATAGGGGTCTACACTAATTATTATTGTTCACATAAAACCACCTTGACATTGTTGTAATATTTCTCTTGAAGAGTTCCTAATAGCTAGGTGTGGAAACGGAGAAATCATGTGACAATGAATGGGAAAAGTCGCGGAATTTCATTTTTCCTTGGGAAGTCAGGGAACGCCAGGAAATGTTTGCCGATAGACCTAATCAATTACTTCATTGATCGAAATAACAGTGACTGAAGGGCTTTTGGAGGTCTATTTATCAGATGAGATTTCCTTAAACTGGCGTGTTAACCAAGCATTTTTGAGCCTCAGTCAATTGGTATCCATGCTTAGCTTACCAAATGACTTGGTTTCTTAAATACAGTGTAATTACACAGTAATTGGGCGAGATTCTTTGGGGTACCTTGTCTGTTGGAACATACACTGTAGTCTGCACATATCATGGCCTAGGCCCAATGGAATATCAATATTCATAAGCCTACTCTCATCCGTACTATCCATATTCAAAGCACATGACTGAAAACGTGAGAAAGTCTTGCTTTCCACAAGCCATGTACATGCACATGTATCTTCACAGTATATGGAACCTCATATCAACAGATGCAATCTGATTTATCAAGGCTTTGAAGATCTAATCATGCATCTATAGATCACCCAGAAAAAGGAGTTGGTTATTGTTTGTTGAGTAATACCAGGCCTTCCATTTGAATCCCTGCCAGGGTTTCCACGTGACATCGGCCCAGCGTGTACCTTTCCCATTGCTTGTCTGCAGCCCTGTGAATCATGCTCGAAATGAACAATTAGTCAAAATATATGGAGGCAAAATTTGTGCATAATGGTACCTTAATTGGCAGCAAGCACGCACACCAAAGATACGAAGCTGTTTTACCCCCCCCCCCCCCTTGCTCAGAGACTGAACGTTTTTGTTGGATTTTATGATGACTTTTAACACTAGCTGTCTTGTTTTATGTTCCCGTTATATTGTACTGTATTCAACCAGATCGCTGCAAGAACTCCGTGTAAAAATTAAAACTTTTGCCGGATAATGTGCAGTCAGGCTGGCTGAATGGTTAAGACGTTTCTAAAGGATGAGTAGCGGGCTCATAGAGAATGGGACAGTTTTTTGCTGCCATGATTACTCCAGGTGTGCTCCGTTATCTTTGTCCAATGTGTGAGGAATGGAGTGTGTGGTACATACGGAAAAGATGTTAGTTAATAAGCCCTCAGATGTATCTCAAGCACTGTTTAATTTGAGAACAACTTGACAATCGCTAATCGGGTGGTAGAACCATATGCAGTCTCAATGGAGATATGTACATATACAGTCTTAAGTAGCATGCGTCGGTCCAACCTTTCCATGGTAAAGAAATAAATACTCAGTTAGATCTAGCCCTAGAGAAAATACGAAGAAATTCCCTCAACAAACAGCACAAAATACATGTAAGTATATTATGTGCTAGAAAAAAACTGCCTGATCAAATACTGCACCATATCCTGCGCCGCTTTTCTTTATTACATGTATTCACATTTTTTCATCATAACGATCTCTTTTATATGCCCAAACATGGTACTTATGACCTCTGAGGTATTTATTGTATCCGACCATCATTAACCAAGTGAACTGTCAAAGGCTAAGCTGGCACAGCTGGGTTCATGAACTTGTCGACGACTTTTCTTCTTCACGGTTCACTGATCCTGTGTGCGAGAGGTCGAAATCAGCGTTGGATTCGTCACATTCCACTGTTCACTGACCCACGCCACACACGCCACAAATTCCTTTACCCACAGCACTTGGCCATATGATTATGCGGCCCAAAATATTCTATTTAGCACCAGAGCTAGCGTGTCGGTATAAAGTAGCCGGTGTGTGTGGGGGACGTGACGGGCTCTGTCGTATCCAGCTGTGGAATCTGCCGTCACTCTGTTACCGGAAGTAAACAAATTCGTCATCGTGTGGACCCGAGCCTTTTAAGGTGTTGGAAGGACCAAACAGGCGTCAGTCTTTCAGAAGTAAAGTGTGAAGTGGAAGTATCCTGGCAGACGACATTTGCGAGTTAGAAAAGAAGTATTTGTACTTGGAATAAGAATTGTGTATGGATTAATTCACCGTCGTTTTGGCATCGCACATAAATGTACGTACACTTACATATATGCAGACATAACATTAAAAAAAAAATAAACCTATGATTGAAGCCAGGGGGATATTATTAACTAGTTACACAGTACTTTGGTCAGGCGCCCGTTGACAAATAGACTACGATCAAGGCGTGGCACTAACATTACACATGTCAAGTTCTACCGTGAGCCGGGCAGAGTCAAATTCCTATCTTCACTTTAGCGTGGACTTGAACCGTTCCTGGGAATTAGATAACCCGTTATACGGCCCTACCAAGCCAAAAATATCCGAACACCCCATAACCGGGCTTCTTGGCTGAATCGCCGAAAATTGGAAACATGTTTTTTTTTAAAGAGATTCGATATCCTAAAAAGATATATTTCTGCTCGCGGTGTGTGATTTACTGTCATTTGGTGGCTTCATCATTTAGTTTCATACGATGAAAGAGATGTCTGTCTTTCACAGCAAAAAAGGAATGTCTGTTTTTCACAGAAAAAAAAGAGAAAATCTTTTTAAGTCCGAAAATCGAGCATATGTCAAGGTACTACCTTATCAGTGCGCGATTTTTTTTCTGCTGAATTACACCACTTGCAAAAGGTTTGCTATTCTGACCATCATGCATATAACTCTGGCCATAACTTGGCGCCTACTCCTTGTACCCGATCTGCTGTTTGCGGCAGGTGTGTATACAATATCTGACTGACAACTCACTATCGTGGGTATTTAGCAGCTAATTTACAGCCAGACATAACAACGGGCTTGGGGCTGATGAACTGGTTAACCCAGGGACCGTCTCCGCCCCAAACTCGACGCTACTACATCTATTATATTAATAGTGGCGCAAGGCAGTGTATGTATTAGGTTTTCAATCACAGGCTTTCCGAACATCGGCCTATTACACAACGTCTTTAAAGGACATATGATAAATATAGATACAGTGAAACTTGTATATAAAGACCAACCTAAAGACCAACAAAATGTGGCCCTTATACAGAGGTGGTCTTTATATACAGGTTCAATAACATGAAAAGTATACCGCTGGGGACCTTAAACACATGGTCTTTATAAGCAGGTGGTATATAGGTAGTCTTTAGAGCAGTTTTGCCTGTATTTCAAATTATTCACTTGTAGTTACACTGGAACACTTAGTTTGATACAAAAGTATTTAAAGTGTATATTGACAAAGCATCTAGATTGGCTCATGTGTTGTATAGACACACTACCCTAACATGCTAATGACCACTGCAGTAATCGTTGCCGAAAGTTATGTGGTTGATCGTACTGCTTATACGTTCACCAAGACAGAGTCATCAGTCTGATACATGTATACATGTCTTCTCGTTATTTCAGATTTGTTGTTTCTACTGGAGACGTCTAACACCGCATCAAGATGAGCACACGTCAAGTTCGCATTGTCAAGACGTCCACGCGTCCGGTTGTCTACGGCAGCCGACCGGTCGTCTCCACGCGTACTGTGACGTCACGTCCGGTCATAAGCCGGCGTGTAGTTTCCACGAACTACCCTACGTCGTCATACACGTCATACAGCAGTCCGGTGGTCCAGCGGACGGTACATCACACGTCAGTGTCGCCGCGGGATCCGCTCCGAGTGAAGCCGAGCGACACCGAAACTTTCCGAACTACGTCATCGTCCAACATCCAGACGAGCCATCCACCGTCGTTCACCGACCTGCAGCACAACATGGAGAGCGAGCTGGAGGGCAGGCGCAGCAACTGGGAGAAGGAAGTCGAGCAGATGCAGGAAGATTTCTTCAACGTGAAGACGTCAGACCCCAAGGATCAGGACGAGGCTGCAGACGATGCCGTGGTGACGAAAACCGTTGCTCCCCGCGTCAGCTCCGACATCTTGGAGGTAGGCAACAGCAAGGAGTTGTACCACGACCAGGGTGACGGCACGAAGGTCTACCGGAAGCGGTTCGATCTCAGTGGATTCTCTCCGGAAGAGCTGTCCGTAAAGATCGAGAACGGCAAGCTCTACATTTCGGCTAATCGCGAAGAGGACTTCGGCGGCAGCAAGTCGACCCGTCAGTTCAACCGCACCGTGGATCTTCCGGATCCGGTGGACGAGGAAAACATCTCATCATCGCTCAACGACGACGGGATCCTAACCATCGAAGCTCCAGTAGACGAAAGCAAGATCCAGAAGCGCGAGGACCCCATTCCGGCTATTATGTCCACCACGGAAGTAGTTGATCCAGCGTTTGACAATTTTGGAGCATACAACCCTCCAGGGTACGGTCACGTGATCCGCAGCACGTACCGTAGCGGCGACGGTCCCGGCGTCGTCACCCGTACGACGACTACGTCATCTTCGACACCCGCGGGGAATCCTCGTCGCTTCCGGTGTATAGAAGTGGAGGAGACGCCGCAAGGGCCTAAACTGAAGACTGACATGTACCTGGGTAAGAAATACAAGGCGGAGGACATCACGGTGAAGGTCTATGACCACAAGCTGAGCGTGGAAGCCAAAAGCGAAGACGTGGTTGGCGGACGAACGGCGCGGCGACAGTTCGCACGAGACGTCTCCATACCGGAAGCTGTGGAGAGAGACACTTTACGAGCCATGTTTGCTCCCGACGGGAAGATCTACTTGGGCGGAAGTTTCGTCACTAACACCGACCACGACGCCATTCTACAGTCTGTAATGGACGACATGCCGCCCGGATCTAAAGACTGTAACATCGTCTTCTAACTTTCTGGCATAAACGAACAGTACAAAAATACCAAGAACAACTTTAGCATAGAGTTTTATCCCAGGAGGAAATGTTTCAATGCGATGGCGTAGATCTGTAGAGAAATTCGACGGCACCTGTGTCTGATGATCCGAGGTGTACTGGACTGTAGTTATTTTTATGGACAGTGGGATCTTCCACCTGGATGAATGTGAACTTTAATACGATTGCTACAATCTGCACACTGCATGATTGACTCGTGCAAGTATTGGGGAGAAAGGGGCGAATCTGTTTGGCAATCATTTATACAGGATACGCAGAAAGTCATATCTTGCGCATACATGTACTTGGAAGGTCTTTAACTACGTCGTGAGCACTGTGAAATAACATTGTATATACTTACGTTTCGTTCTGCTAAATGTTCGTAATTGTTCACTTGTGTATCCATTCATCTATCTATTATTAATTTTATCATCGAGTCATTCATTTCATTTTTCAAGACAGTCATTTCTTCAGTCGGAAACTCCATCTGTGGTCATTACAATCAAAATTAGAATTTTCAATATTTCGCTGTCGGTTGCATTAGTTACACATCACATCCGCTTGGGCTTAATTTCTTTGTGTTGGGTAAAAGGATTTCTACATGTATGTACAAACTTTGTTCTTAGATTATTTGAGGCACATTGTGCGCATATAGATGTGCACTCGTTATTCACATTTTGTATCTAACCAGCTGTTTCCACTCGTGGCGGCTATGATGTTTCTCACCCAGCCAGTTTTCTCTTCAGTGTGTGTTGGGGCTGCAGGTAGTCACCGTGCCATTCGAATTGTTATCTCATTTTCAGATATCCCTGTTTTACTTATGCAACGCATCTTTCAATAAAAATGTCTTTTCACACGAACTTTTATAAGTCGGTTTGTCCGGCTTAAGTAATATCCAACTGTGAGCAGCACATATACATGTATATGTCGAACACTAAAATTCCCATGAGTTCGGTTCCAAACACAACCCAACATGTAACGGAAGTTAAAACATATCCTCAGAGCAAAACAAAAATGGCCTAAGACAGTTTTAGGCCATATTGCATTGAGGATACCAAACTGACCAGACGATCCGTTCCTACTATACAGCTAAAGTCATTGACACATCAGAATAAAGATGCCATTGAAGAAAAACATTTTCGCCCAAGAATTGGGCTATTTCAATACGCTATATATTCCTAAGTCAAGGCATGACTTAAGCCATGATCATGGCCTAAGGCATGCATTGACTTAGGCCATGATCACCTTGACTTAGGCAAAGATGATATCTGATACAAGTTTAATCAGGCCAATATTGCACTAATATTCTGGCTTGACTCACATGGTCACATATGATAGATGTATGTAAATAACGTTGTAACTATTAAGTTTTATGAACTTTTATGCAATTCAAAATGGTAGTAACAGTACTAATGATCATCTAAGTATACTGAAACACCCACGGCCTGACACACCCACTGCCTTGACGATCTGATTGGTCACTTGCCAGATAGGAACAAGTTAGGTTTATGCCTAACAGCCATGTAGCTACTACGTATGTAAATGACGTGATGCATATATATTTGTTACTAGTGTTCCTGAGTCTAAAAGTCTCAGTCCATTTCAGTATACGACCAACCGTTTTGAAGTTACAGGTCATTCTGATACAAGTGCACTGAATGTCTCACAAATGACCTTAAACGCTACAACATGTACAAGGTCAAAGGTACTCCATATGTGTTACTACCAACAGCCTTTTTTTTAGTTACAGGCCATTTTGAGACAAGTGCATTGAATGACCCCCAAACTGATCTTGAACATTACGAGGTCAAATATATCCCATGCATGCACTAGCAGTGCCCCCGAGTCCCAAATTTCACTCCGTTTTGCTCTACTGCCATTTTAAGAAAAGTGCACCGAATGATCCCCAAATGACCTTAAACCCTACAAGGTCAAATGTTCCCCATATGTGCTACTAGTACCCGTTATTCCCAAATTTCACTGCGTTTCACTCTACGACCAGCCGCTTTCGAGATATAGGCAATTGTAAGACAAGTGCACCGAATGACCTTGAAACCTACTAGTTTCTTCGGTACTAGTTTCCATGATTTCCAAATTTCACTCCGTTTCTCTCTACGACCAGCCATTTTCGAGATTCAGGCCATTTTGAGACAAGTGCACCGAATAACCCCAAAGTAACCTTGAAAACTACAAGGTGAAATTACCCTACATATGTATAACTACTGTCCACAAGTCTCAAATTTCACTCCGTTTGGCTCTACGACCAGCCCTTTCGAGAAACAGGTCATTTTGAGACAAGTGTACCGAATGACTACAAAATGACCTTGAAAACTACAAGTCCAATGTACCCCATATATGAATGATTTATCTCATCGAATCGAAAATTTCACTCCATTTCGCTCCACGACCTGCCCCCTTTTCGAGATACAGGCCATTGTGAGACAACTGCACCAAATGACCCCCAAATGAACTTGATTACTACAAGGTCATATGTACCCAATATATGTTACTAGTTACTAGTATTGATGAATCCTACATTTCACACCGTTTCGCTCTACGACCAGACCTTTTCGAGTTACAGGCCATTTTGAGACAAGTGCACCGAATGACCCCAAAATGACCTTGAACACTACAAGGTCCAAGGTACACCACATATGTGTTACTAGTGTCCCAGAGTCCCAAATTTTGGTCCGTTTTGCTCTACGACCAGCGGTTTCCGTGGTCTTGCACTTTTTATAATCCCCCATTGACTTCCATGTTAAACAGCCAAAAGGAACAAAACAAAACAAAAAAAAATGATAAAAATCCAAAATTTTAAATTCGGTCAATCTTTATACAACTTTGGTATATACCCTCCCTAGAAGTATGCATGAATTTTAGGGAGTGAATGTCGTTTGAAGTTTTTTTTCCAATGTGGTCCCATGTTAACGAAAACGAAACAAATTTATAAAAAAAAAATCAAAAATGCAAGATTTTCGAACACAAAAAAGTGGTCTGGAGATATGGTGAAAAGGTACTTTTCCACCAAATTTGGCATTAATGTGCTTCATGGGTTCTGAGAAGAAGGGTTTCACGGTGCAGTAGCACAAAGCAGAGCTAGAATTTGCCAGCCAACCTTTACAGACCACCACAGCCTGCCAAAACGTTTATCTGCGGACGTTTCTGTAAAAGAAGTATCATTTTGAAAATTTTGAAATTTATATTTTTACGGCATAAAGAAAGACCCCCCAAAGTCCCATTGAACAATGAATGCGAAAATACCCCAGATACGGCCTACTTTTGGCACTGGATCGAAACATTTAGTCCGTTTTGCCCATTTTGCCGTTTCGAAATAACCTCATAAAGACTGATCGAAATGTTTTGCACAGTTTCAAGGACATGGACATGGCCTATTCCTTTGACACGTCAAGTCAACTTGACTGTCGCTCGCTTAACAACGATGAGATTTGCAAATTTCATATCATATTCAAATTTGTGCAACATAATTGATTGAACTGTGGCAGCTTACTGTTGAAAAATGTATAGCTCATATTTGATTAATAATAATAATGTTGAAATTTGCAAAAAAAGGCCGTATAATTATCAAAGTTGATGTCCCATTTCAGGTTTTTCTGCACAATCGGCTGAATGTTTGGGTTGAACAGTGGCGATCAGTTACCATCTAACTAACTTCCTTCTTTGAACTTGATGTATTTCCATCGCGAGATAAATACTATAGGTCTGCCATCTTCAGACAATGAAGGCTTAGAGCTGGAAGATCAGTACACCATATCCCTCTATCGTTACCGTTACTGTATATACGTGTCTGCAATGGGACCTCTGCAGTAAGGCCACCCACGGAATATGCACTAGTCTTACATTGATCTTATTACTTAGACTGCTTGAGACTGAAAATCTGAATTTGTGCACTGACGGAACGTGGTCTTAATTCTGAGGTGGTAGCGAAGTGAGGTGTTTTAGCTCTGCTTGACTGTATCAGCAGAACTAATGTCGTGGCTTGGGTATCCGTAGTCAGTCAACGTCGTCCATCCGTAAAACTCGTTTTTTAAAGTTATAAACCGTCAAGCCAATCAAGGCGAAAATTTTGGGAAGAGATACTACCTACCATATGTAATGACGTTTTTTTTTCATTTTAATGATTCCGCATTCCCTTTAGTTAACATCACCTGAACATGGTATCCTGTGGGTGACCAAAAACCAAAAGTCTACTTCTGCGTTTCAACCAAACCTTTTATGGATATTCCCTGCAACAGTACAGCCAAATGTTACTTCTTCAAATTTTAAATTATAAACATTTGGGGAAAAAAATGAAATTTAACATTGTGGCCGAGCGAACATGAAAATTTGCAAATATATTGCAGATGATTAATCGTAGAGAAATGGATTGGAATTTGGGACTAGGGCCGGTGGGTAGTAGTAGAACATGTGGGATGCCTTGACCTCGTGGTGTTCAATGTCATTTTGGGGTCATTCGGTGTACTTGTCTCTAAATGGTTGGACACTCGGAAACGGCTGGCCGTACAGAGAAACGGAGTGAAATTTGGGACTCGTGGATACTAGGAGGACATATATGGGGTACCATTGACCTAATACTCTTCAAAGTCATTTTGGATCATTCAGTGTACTTGTCTCGAACTGACATTTAACTAAAAACGGCTGGTCGTAGAGCAAGACGGATTAAATTTGGGACTCGGGGGTATAATTAGAAGATATAATGGGGTACCTTTCACCTCGTTGTTTTTAAGGTCATTTAGGGGTTACTTGGTCAGGTTGTATCGAAAGGGCCTGTATCTAAAAAGGATGGCAGGTCGTAGAGCGAAACGGATTGAAAGCTGGATGTCGGGGTACTAGTAGTACATATATGGGGTGCCTTTGTCAGTGAGGTTATTCGGTGTACTTGCCTCAAAATGTGCTGTTTCTCTGATACGGCTAGCTTCAGAGCAAAACCGATTGAAATTTGGGACACAATGACACCAGAAACATATATCAGGTGCCTTATTGGACCTTGCAGTGTTCAGCGTCATTTTGGAGTCATTCTGGTGCACTTGTCGCAGAGTCACTTTGGGGTTATTTTGGTGCACTTGTCACAAAGGCGATTGTAACTCCTAAATGGTTGGTTGTAGAGAGAAATGGGGTGACATTTTGGACTCGGTGACACTAATAACACAGAGCTGGGATACATTGGCATAGTAGTGTTAGGTCATTTGGGGGTAATTCAGTACGTGATTGTTTCAATCTTGGCACTGATACGTTTCTGATGATACGATAGTGTTAGATATGGTAATTGAAACATTACATATAATGTTCATCTAACACTGTTGTATCATTGCACCTCTTGTTCTTATCCTTCAACCTCTACCCAAAATTACATTTCTAACCTATGCAAGCATCACGGTCGGTCCGAGTAAAACTAAAGTAGCCTACTATCGCAACTGCCAATGCTATTATGGATGATTCGGACAGCGCCATGTTTATGCTTTATGTGCGGTTTTGACAGATGTTTGCAAAATAACATATAGATAGGCGTATGTCCCAGTAGCTATGGTGCTACCGCCAAGATTAGACTACGTCAATGTTCAACGAAAAAAAAAAAAAAAAAAAAACACTTGCCGAGTTGTGCCATACCCAAAGACCAGGAAAGCTGAGGTGATGCGCATTACAAAGGAGTACGAGGGAAAATACACGTGTACCCCCAAACGAAAGTGTTGACACTGTTGCGACCATATCATGAATATTGTCCAGAATGTTCGAACAGCCCTACAGATGAAAAATCCTGCCCATTAACTGGTATGATCACTCCGAGCCTGGATACACTCCCGACACCGTCTAGGCATGCTTCGGATCAGTCTGCGAATGGATCCCTGATCGATGTCATTCAATCCCTCCATCAAGGCCTCTGTTAGTGTTAGGGTCTGTACTCTATACAGACTGAGGGGTTCAGGCGATGTGAAATTCGTCGTTGGAGCATATCCCACATGTTCTGTTGGACTCAGGTCCGGTGATCGAGCTGGTCACTCCATAATCAGAAATCGATTCTTTCCCAATCCAGGTAGGCTATGATGACGCTGGCTGTGTTTACTCGGGCATTATCTTGCATCAGGATGAAATCTGGCCTCACAATGCAGCCCCTGCGAAAGGTCTTACAATTGCACAATTGACTGGGGGGCTTCATCTCAATACCTCGCAGCTGTTAGGAATCCCCTGTCTACGACTTGCAAATCCGTTGTTGCAACCCTAAATGTTAAAACGTCGCTAAATGTTAAAAGCCTCGCCAAGTGTTGAAAACTCTTACCGCTAAATGTTATAAGCCTCGATAAATGTTATAAACGTATACCTTTTCGGTAAATGTTATAAGGCCCGCTAACTGTTAAACCCATATTTTTTCGCTAAGTTTTATAACCCCCGCTAAATATAAAAAAGTCGAGAAACGCATGTAAAATGTAAATGTAAAAACTTACCTATTCTTACTGATCCTGCTATTGTCATTATGTAGTAATTGCTGCTACAATATTTTCGTAAAGTACGTTATAGTGCTCTTGCTATCACGGTTGGTACTACTACTACTGCTGCTGCTGCTGCTGCTGCTGCTGCTGCTGCTACTACTACTACTACTACGAGAAAGTTGGCCGAAATTTAATAGTTTGAGTACCG
>JAAUYG010097009.1_pt1 | contig 11768 bp, 11 predicted proteins | sample 7278091 | NCBI WGS metagenome assembly JAAUYG01 (sample SAMN14350201, study PRJNA611818) | marine sediment metagenome | isolation source: surface marine sediment (0.6m) | place: French Polynesia: Moorea | collected 2018-08 | reverse complement strand
ATGGTTCTTCAATGGTTGCTCAACTGAAGTAGCAGAGAACTGATTGCTGTCCAGTGGGTGATTATTACCACATTTTTGACGCAAGCGACAATTCACAAGATCTCACACGTTGTGAATATTTGTCCACTTCAGTAATTTATTGCCCTTGTAATTGTCTATTTCAATGAAATCGCGCCAGATAAGGCCCCAATCACAAGATTATTGTAAATCTCGCTGCGACAGTTTTCCTTTTCTTTCGTCTTCGTACGAAATGCAAACTTCTTTTCCCATTCTTGCGCATGAAAATGGATTTTAGGAGTTACAAGCTGTAATGTTATGGATATCAGAACAGCATTTGGTAAGTAAACGCTCACCGATGTCTCAGTTTGAAAAAAGGGATGTTGCACACAGTGGTAATCTCGTGATTGCGTTGTTTCAGTATTGCTTGCTGTTGTTCATGTTGGAGGAACGTTTGTACACGAAGAAGAACTGAGTTACTGCGGCGCGAGCAGAGATGAGGTGCCAGGCAGCTGTCTGTGGTGGCCACAAACACCGACAGGGACTGTGCGACAGCAGCCATGTCCTGAAGGGGCAACTGGTGAGTATTCTGTTGCTTTGTTGTGCAATTCCACAAGTTGAAGGGGCGATTTTGGCATCACAGGAATTGGACATTCCTCTTTTCCCCGTCACGTACCGTAATTGCTGCTGTTGTGTGAGTTTCACTCTTTCAAACTGACAAGAAGCCATCCTGGCCCTGGCTCACACTCAGCAACGCGAAATGGATAGCGTTGCTCTCGGTGCATTTGACACGTTCTTTCTTGCGGTTCTTTCATCATAATTTGTACTTCCTTGAGTGACAAGAGTTCTCTCTTTTTCTGGTGCATTGTTCAGGTTTCGTTTCACGCGCGTGCTATGGTGCATCGGGAGAAACATGGGGCAGAGCAGATGTCAGTCTGTGCAGAAACCTAGGTCTGTCAACGTGGCTGACATCAGTGAGTGAGATCATTTGACAGGAAAGAGAAGACACCCTGCAGTGCAGTTACCATTTGGTTTGTCTTTGGGAGGTGCATTTGGAAGATGATCAAACATGGTCTCTTCCATTGCGCTGCCATAAAACCCAGACCGTTTCATCGTGTATCATGCAAAGCATAAAAGACTGCGCGTATCTTCCAGACGGATCACCAACGTCAAGGAAAGGCGCGGCTCCGAAGCACGACAGATTTCCAACAGCTTTTGTCGAGCGCGGCAGATGACAGTGTTCTGTATCCAGAAGACCTGATGCTTTCCGTTTCGGTGCTGGAGAACATGACGGATCTGTTGGAAGCGTCAGGCTCGGAGTTCGGCGCGCAGGACGTTGATGATCTAAACCAGTTCACAGAGGCAGGTGCATTCAGTGCGCTGGTGCGACATTGCGACTGGTGAAAAAAGCACAACAGCACGACACAAAGACGCACGGAAAGAATTTTGCTCGCGCAATTGTTGCTTCACCGCCTTCTCACCGTTTCGTCATCCTCTGTTTTCCCATGCAGTAGATTTTGATTTGTGCTGAGACTCATCGAATGTATTTATTCTTCTGTTGCAGGCTTACGTGGAAACTGCGAACACAATGGTCGCTCCTCAAACGCATGCTGTGTGGCTAAACCTGAAGGATCCTGTGAGTACGCAGACTTGTAAAATGTTTTTCACAATTCTCGAATTTGAACAAGAGAAAGAGCATGCCGCAATGACAGGACAAATGAAGACCATAGAATTGAAACTTGATTTGGGGCCTTTCTTTCAGTTTGTAGTCATACACACAGCTGTGAAAATTGTGGAGTTAGTTGAGAGGTTCGTCAAGTTAGTCGCCGGTATGATAAATCACTTGAGAAAAGAACTATCACATCAGCAGGACGAGATTAATTTTACTGCGCCTGGAACAACCACTGAAGATCCTGCCGTCACAACGTTTGTGGCGTCGAGTGATTTTCTCGGTGAGCAACCATTGAGTTGGTTTTCGCCGAAAACTCTTTGCCTTTGCCTAAACTGCCAGGTTGTACAAAGCTAGTGAATGTGCTTGTTGCAATCATGAGCTGTTTCTGTTTTCTTGATGCCTTTTCGTGTTTTCGTGCTTCAACTTTGTTTGCAGACGTGGAGGTGTTGACTGTTGCCGTCCAAGATGGTTATGGGGAAGATATCTGTGTTGGGGGAAATTTTTCTGGTGCTGTTACAATGTTTCCAAAGACAGTACTGCGGCAGCGTGGTGGACTGTTCAAAACGGGTAAGCTTCCAGATAAAACAAAGGTCTTCACCCTTTTCAAGTCACTCAGTTCTGAATAGCAGAAACAAAGATCAGGGGCGTGAAGAGTCGCTTGAGCGATACGAAACACGAATTCTGAAGACAGAACACAAAAATACAACAAACAATCCTTTCGTTGTAAATTTGTTTCTCTTCTTGAAATTTGCGTTTGCTTGTTGTTTCAGTGACTCAACAAGTGTTCGTGTACCAAGCCGTATTCCACTCCCTGGAACCACTCCTCACGGCTGCCTTTACTTCTGACCCGAAGTGAGTTTTGTTTCTGGATACGAACTGACGGGTTATTTCCTTTTCGAGAGGTAATTGATTCAATTGAGATCACTTGACAGGGATGGTAACGGTACCCTGGTGATGAACTCTGCTGTTGTCTCCAGCACTGTGTTTGGTCTGAAGGAGGGTGATCTTGACAACTTGTCAGATCCCATTGTAATAACCATACAGCATCAGGTAGGAGAAACACATTGGTAGTTCATTTTGAGGCATTTTGATGGTTCGCATTCAGAACGTGTTATTTGCTGGCTACTCACAAATCGTCCTTGATTAGGAAATTCTGAGGAACAGTTCTCCTGGATGCTACTTCCTAAACACAACTACAAGGTTCGTGCTTTTTTTTCGTTGAACCAGAAATAAAATTCAAATCAACGGAAAACTGAACTGTTTACACTGCTGATTCTGATTGTGAATTTCGAAAGCACATTCAGTTCCAGCGAAAATCTGTGGTCCACCAAAGGGTGCAAAATGGCTGCGACAAACGACACCCACACTGTCTGTCACTGCTATCATCTCACAAACTTTGCCATTCTCACCGACATGTTCGACGTAGTGGTGAGTCTCTTTGCAGAAAAAACGCCTATCATTTCAACTTGAACTGTTCAGATTGACTCAAAGGAAAACAGGGAAAAGAAAATGCTGTTTCTTTGTCAGGATGAAATGGCATCTGGGCATAAAGCTGCTTTGTCGGTTCTCTCGTACGTTGGAGGCGTGCTCTCAGTGATCTGCTGCGCCGCGTCCATCATCATCTTCCAGTTCTTTGGGTACTGTCACCTTCTCATTCATTGAAATTCAGACTGAGCAAACAGAAACTTTTTGTGCAGCAAACGAGAAATTTGTTGTTTTGTCTTTTCCAATCAAAAAAGTTTTTGCGGTGATGGCGCGGTTGGTTGGATATCTTTTGTTCCAAGGTTTGGACTTCATTTCAGATTGAAAGAAGAGCTGATCCGATGTCACGAAATGTTGGCGCTGTCAATCATCTTGTCACAGCTTACTTTCTTTGGTGGGGTGGAAGCCACCGGAAATCAGGTTTTTGAGGCATATTTTCTTTGTGGATCGAGATCTCTTCTGCAAATTCTTTCTGCTGTGCGTCACTTGCTGTCATTTGGCTATATTGCAGAGTGTTTGTACGACAATCGCAATTGGTATGCACTACATTCTCACGTGCTTGTTCTGCTGGATGTTGGTTGAAGGACTTCACATCTACATTTCATTGGTCAAGGTTTTTGAGAAAAGACGGTTCATCAGGAAGTATGTCGTGATTGGTTGGGGTAAGTTAATGTCTGAACAATCTCTTTGTCAACTTGCAGGGTCTAAGTGATCAGACAGTTTGAAACCTGTTCGCCCACGTCTTTGTGAAGAACCCAAGAGAATAACGCCGGGTCATGCATTTCTCCGGTCCAAGTCATAAGTGGAATGAGTGTTTCGAAAGTGACTTCTTGATAAGGGCAATGAGATGAACTTGTAAATTTGGAAGGAATACATTGGTTTGCTTTTGTTCTTCTCTGACAGGAGTTCCCGTACTTGTGGTGGCGTTTTCGGCCCTGACGTTTTCGGAAGACTACGGCAGCCAACGACAGTACGTATGGTTACTTTTGTTGAGATGAAATGTTCAAGAACAAGCTGGCTACAAGTTCAGAATCTTGGAAAAATATCTAAAGGACATGCAATTCAGTTCACGGGTTTCGTGTTTTGTTTTGCAGTTGCTGGTTGAAAGATGAGGCGTTGATTGCTGGATTCATGCCGTTTGTCGGATTCACCATTGGCGTGAGAATTCTCTTTAACATTGCCATTGTAGTGTCCATGGACATTGCTGTCGTTTCCGGTCATTTCTGCAGGTGACTTCTCTGATGGGGGCTTGATGTTATTGCAGTGCAACTGCGTGGTCCTGGTCCTGGTGGTGAAGGTGATGATGAGGGCTGCAACAAATCCTGCGCGCGTCAAGTGCTCAGGCCAGTCTTACTGCCTGATCAGGTGAACAATTCTTTCTTTTCGCCGCCTATATCAGGCCAAGCCGTTTATTGGCACAAAATAAGTTACTCTTGTCAATACAGGTATCAAAAGATCTGGAAGAGGCCCCACCGTGTGTCTTAAAGAGCACATGTTATTGTGGTCAAACTACGCGCACAACCGACTCCAAATCCACAAAAGTTCTAAAGACATCAAAAATGTCACCACTGCGCGGCTTAAGGCCACGTGTTATTGTGGTCAAACTACAAGTACAACCGACACGAAATCAGAATGTTATCCTCAAAATGACACTAAAGTTCGTTTCAACAAAGTATACATGTCATCGAAGTCAATACAGCGGTAGACTTCAACCCGAACACTTTCGTGCGTGCCTCTGACGCTGCGCAGGTGAGTCGAAGCGCATACCACAAACCGCACAGAGAAAGCCATTGCCATGCTTTGCCATCTGGTGCGTCTTCAGGGAGGCCAAAATACAGTCTGCTCCTCATGGAGGTGTTCGTGACGAAGCAACTCTTGTTATTGTGGGAAACGATCTACCACATTTTGTAAACAATTCTTTCGCCGTGATTTTGAGTTTTTCAAGAGCGGCAGTCTTTCTTTGAGAACGAGACTTTTGTTTGTCGGTTGGTTTCTTGTTTGTGCACATGGCAAAAAATGTATTCTCATTCAGGAAAAGCTTACGAGCTGTCGTCGTGCTTCATCCTCTTCTGGGTCTCACCTGGATTTTTGGATTCCTGATGATTGATGCCAGTTCCACCCTTGTCTTCACGTATCTGTTCACGATATGCAACTCCCTGCAAGGCGTTTTGTTCTTCATCTTTCACTGTGTGATGAACAATGATGTAAGTATTGAATGTCAATGTGTCTGTATCAGTGTCTTTTTGCCAGCGTGGTGAATTTTTGGCAGGCAAATGTGTGTGATCTCTTTGCTTTTCCCCGGTTCACACAGGACACGTAGATAAATTTTGCTTGCAAATTTGCGTGCAAATCCTTTGATGTTGCTTGCGAGCTGTGTGAACACTCCCATTGACAGCAATGTTCCATTTGGCATTGCAATTGAGTTAGTTAGGTGTTGCCCTTGCATGAAGTTTGGCTGGTGTGTTCTTGAAAAAGAACCCCAGATGTTTTTAGAACTGCGTGCACCGAATTTTACTGCAGATCAGAGAAGCAGTGAACGGTAAATGGCTGCACCACGTCCGAACATTACGGCGAGTGTCTTCACTGTGGTCCGTGCAGACAAACTTCTCCGAGGTGTTCGACGCGAAGACTGGTCTGCCCTCCTGCAGTTCCATTTCCGGTGGAACCCTCAGAATTGCCGATGGCACCGCGATTCCGCACCGACTTGCTGTACCGTATCAGGACTTGGTACCAAAGGATGTTGTCAGAAGGTGAGTAGATGTGTAAATGGTGAAGAGAGGAGGCTGTCTTTGTTTGGCTGCATCTCGTACATTTGACTGCAGGTCAGATGCTTTATTCTAGGCCTACAAACAATCTGAGACCTGAAAGTCTGTGTTGCGGAATTGTATGCTTCTCTCCACCACACCATCAAGGTAGTTGGGGTGGTGTTAAGTCAGATAGGTTGTGGATTGGTGCCCAAAGAAATTTTTGCACTTGACCTTCACGTCTTTTTGAGTTTTGATCTTTTGATTTCGATATTTTTCCCCTTTATTGTTGACCTTCTGTCTTCTCTGATGCACCGTGGGCATCTAGGCATCCCTTGCCGGTGACATTGAAAAGATTGTACAAAAAGCATCCCAGATTATTTTCCATGTTGGGAAGCAAAATCAATGCAAAATTGCACGAAACTGAGAAATTTCTTGTCGATGCCAGAGGTGTTGTCTGACCACTATGACCGATACTTCTGCTGTGTGTGAATCCGTGAAAACAAGCTCACTGAAACGTCCGTCTTTTTCCCGTTGCATGATAAGAGTCTCACTGGCGCAGCTGCGAAGACTGTCTCTTGCGATGGCGACGATCAACTCTGAAATAAAGGAAGCGAAGCGAACGGTTGATCTGGAGGATGTTATGAGATGCTTCGACTTGCTGACAAACGAAAAGAGCCAGAGACCTGATGTTCACAGGAACGAAAAGCCACCAGCATACGAGGAGTGTGTGGAATATTTTCCGGAGTCAACACCAGAGGTGAGTTTACAATTTGTTTGCAATCGCAATGCATATAAAATTGGTGCAGCGTCATGAGAACAAGATAGGTTTCCTAAGTGCGTTGTTGTGTGCAATTCGGGGTAGGAGAAACGGAACCTGACGTTGTGAGACGATTCCAACAACTTGACAACGTGTGTTCAGGGTTTAGTTGATGTGCATCCGTGGTACTTGATTGGAATCAATCAATCAATCACGAAATGGTGCTAAAATTTCCCCACACATGTAAAAAAAATTCCAATGGACATGAAAGTGAGCTCAACATTGCATGGTGACAAACCTGATGAAAAAGTGGAAAAAGTCAACACTTTTTCATTCCGTTTCTTTGTGTTCGAAGCACATTCTTTGAGGCGCGCTGCTTTAGCAAGCAGAGCAGCCTTTATGAATCATGTTGTCGTTGTCCTCATGGTCATTGTCACAGGCAACCCCCCCCCACCCCCGCCAAATTGAAACTGTCATTTCCCAGCATTTCATACAATTCTGAGTATCATTTGCTGGTTCACAGGATGGCCTTGACACTGGCAATCGACCTGGTTCTGTGGATACAGTTTTGCCAAAGCAAGAAGTCATTTTGCTGGGCAACCAGGCACCTGTGGTGGACAACGACACAAAAACAGGAACAGGAGCAAACGAGCCCGAAGAAAGAGTCTGCAGTTGCGAGGATGGAGAATACAAGTTGTGTCTCAGCTTGGAGACTGCAGATTCATCAGAGGCGTGAATTTGAGAGGTATGCTTCTGCTGTTAGATTTCACTAACCCACGGACAGTGCAAAAAGACGGGACACAGGTGTGAACTGACATAAGTGCAAATCTTTATCAAGAAACAACTCTTTACACCAAACTGATTGCAAGTACAAAAGAGGGTAAACATCATGAACTAACATCGTATCGGGGTGCATGTCATCAATTCTTAGCACTATGCACTGACGAGCCACCAAACGTGCCACAAAAGGAAGCACATCTCCGCTGCGGTTAAGACTTCTGTGACAATGAATTTTCTTTAAATTCAATTGAAAAATTGTCATTTTCTTTTGCAAAACAAATTAATGAAATAACCGGAGGGGATGTGTGCGACATTTCAAACACATTTAAATAAAAATTATGTAAAAACGACATTGCAGAAGTACGAACCTGAGTGCAGGGTTCCCACCGACCAGGGAATTGAGGGAGAAATTTGACAACTTTTTCCAGTCAGGGAAATAGGGGATAAACGGGATTTTTTTCAACCTCTATCCGGGGAAAAAACTTTTCAAATCAGGGAAAATTGTTCAGACTGCAATTATCAAAGTTTTGGGGTTTTTTGTCAAGCTTTCTTGTGTTTGTATCAAACCTTTGCCCTGTGGAGATACAGAACTGGACTTGGAGCCAAATATTCTTGCTATTTTATCCAATTTTGAGCAACTTTCCAATATCAGTTCAAAAGTACCCCTTGAAATCTTTGATTGCATTTTTAGAGGAATACAAAAATTAGTCTGTGTACAATTTTTCTTTCGTGCAATTGTGAGTCAAAACTGCAAATAATCAGGGAAAATTGTTTTGAAATCAGGGGAAAATAAGGGAATTATCAGGGAATTTTGATTGACCTGGCCAGTGGGAACCCTGTGAGTGACTGTGCAGAGCATTTCGGGGCAAAGGTACAAACGCGCATAGAAAGACTTCACTTTTTGTTTACAGGTTTAGAGCATATATATCACACTCGCTTTTGGTTGATATTTGTTCCAGTTTGTGTTTCACCTGTCAAGTTTTAGAATGACGCGACCTTTGTGCAGAACATCACCATGTCTGCGGCTCAGCAAGGTGGGCCACACGAAGTGGTCTATTGGATGGCCATTTCTTGGACTTAGTATGTCACCAGAGCCAATATTCTGGCTTCTTTGGTCATATCCTCGACCTGAAAGGAAAGAAATATGCAACTGTTCATTACTCTGATGCTGCTTGGGTGGAAAGTGATGTTTAGCAAAGCGTTGGCACGAATGTTTCGAAAAACCTGAGTCTGGTTTTTCATTGCTGTTTGAAATTGGTTTGGTTCCACAACATTTGTTTGGTCACTGTTGGACCACAAAATTCTTATCTAATTCAATACCTGTGTCAGTTGAGATGGCTAGAGGAGGAGTGACAAGAATCATTCTCCAAGCCAGGCGTGCGCATTGGTGAATGAAATTGTTGAACCCAGAATGGTTGAGCAGCGCAACCGTGGTGCATTTTGGAAAATCCTCGCTCAAGTCGTCCAGCACAATCTGAAAACCACGGAAAACACACTGAACCAAGCAAATTTCAAATCGCCATCTGAATGGCGTAAAACACAGAAGATTCATGCCAGTCTGGTAGATTCAGGTGCCAAAAGCTGTTTTCTGCTAAAACTGTTCTCACGTTTCTGAAAAATGCGGTTTGCATGTGCATGGATTTTCAGAGTTGCATCTTACGTTCAACGAACAAGTACAATGGATGATCTCTGTAGCGGTTGCAATGTCAGGACAATTAAGGTATTGAGTTCGTCGTGGCGCGTTCTCACCTGAACTAAGGGGGTCAAGTTGACACTGTCTGCAGCAGATTCAAGGAACTCCAGGAGTTTGTCCAACAGAGCATTCGGAACCTCGGGTTGTGTTGGGACTCGCCCTTTTCTGGGTTCCTGCAAGCAGGGAGTGTTGACACTGCACGGTTAGAAGTACATGCAACTTGAGACGTCTTGGGGAGTCGTTGTAGATCAGAAACAGAGCAGACAGGTTGTGCTGTGTTTGGAGGGGAAGGGAAGGGAAAATTGCTTTCAGAGCATTTACCAGAAAAGACATTGTCGCATGAAGTACGACTGCTGTGAATACTCACAAAACTGGTGTCGGATGAATGTCCAGAGTTCAGCTTCTCCAATGGGTGTTGTAACAGTCCACTGACTGTCTTCTCAAATTTCTCCACCTGTCTTGAGGCGTATTCGTAGCATTTCTGTGCAGAAACATCAAAAGGCCATCGAACGACAGGACAAAAATGATCAACAATTTGGAGAAACGTAGGACTTCGATGGCAAAATTATGTTCGAGTTTCGATTTTATCGTCCCACCCCAGGTCTTGAGGTTGAGTTATGTTGAGGTTGTTTTTCATCAAGAAATACAGATGAGACGGAGCCCAAACGATACGACGTACCTTCATTACAGCGCACAGATATTCTTGCTTTTGGTCTTCTGATACTTGACCCAGGATCCTGTCCATGGACGACATCACTCTGTATCTGGCCTCTGACTCCAGGTCAGAGTAAGAACGGGACAGTTCGTCCAAGGATATTCGCTCTGTGCCTGGAATCCCAGGAGAGTCTGCGTCCCTCGGGGAAGAGTCCTCCAATCTGAAGTCAACAAAGGTCAGAGTCAACCATCATTCCAATGTCTTGGTCAAGTTCATGAGCATCGGGCGGATGACAAAGATTTTGTGTTGTGCGTTTTCACTGTTGATCAATCAGTGAAGATTGAGATTTCGTACCTTTTGAGTAGAGTTTCGTTTGTTCGCTTTTCCTTGTCCAGGGAATCTTGCAGGCGACGTATGCGTTCATTCAGCTGGTCAATGAGCCTGTTCTCCTCGTCACTTCTCAGTCGGTCTCTGCCGTCGGCTGCTGCTGAGCGGAAACTTCCTCTGTAATCTCTGTCTCTGTCAAAGGAATTCTGTTGCGCCGTCTTGAAGCTGTGGCGTCTCTTTAGGGCGTTCTCAACGCCCTCCCGACTGCCCTCGGCAACCAGAAGCGGCGTCGGTTGAACTTGACCGAATTGCTTCATCTTTTGTTTAATTTTGTCTTTCGAGGGATCTTCATCGCTCTCAGAAATATCAGAAGGAACCCGGTTGTGTCGCCGAACATCTGCTTCCGCTGTCTGACCCTGACGACTTTCACTGTAGCCCCGACCTGGGATTTTGGGATCAAATCCTCGCCTTTTGAGTTCTCCTCTCAGGATGCCAATGTCATTGCAGCAATCACTTATCTCTCTTTCCTTCACTTTGATGATGTCATTCAGAGCATCCCTGTCGTTACGGCACGTGTTAAGCTTCTGTCGTAGGTCTGCGTTCTCACGAGAGGCTCTTCCCAGGGAAATATGTTGCTCCACCAGTGTCTTGTAGACGTGCTGTAACGTTGTCTGCAGCTGCAACTGACCTTTTCCGAATTTGAGCTCCCGCAATTCCTGGTAGTCTGGCCAGATACCCAAGACATCTTCCAGTGAAGTGTGGTACGCTACTCTCGCTTCGTTCTTGTCGACTTTGGTGGACTTGCTGGAGACAGGTGCGGCCTCATGCGGTTCTGGACTCGGCGTGTTGGAGTCACTGTTCCCCACATCGTTTTCCGCACCAATAGGATTTCTTCTCACGTCCTGAAACGCAATGGAGAACAACAACTTTCCGTTGGTGTTATGTTCCCTGACCTGACCGTCGTCCCGTGAGTTTGAGCATCACTCATTGCTGGTTTGTCATGGGTTCGGGTTGTGTTGTGAAGTGGCGTGTACCCAGTCTGTGATTTTGGCGGTTCGTACGCACAAAACAGAGAGAGAGAGGCTTCATTTTATCTGCATTTGTGTTGCGTGACATGTCTAATTGTGCACCAGGTGGGGTGTTTGTTGGAAATAAGCTGCTTGAATTTTGGTTTGTTCAAACTTTAGTTACACACAGCTTGATCTGCATACGTTTTAATTGTAAATTTCTTCAGACAATGTAACCTCAAACGAAAATCCATAAATCTAGTTTTTGAAAGGAAAGGCTTGAGATAAAAGGGCCAAAAAACGAAACAGGCTTGGCCAACTTTTTTTAAATCTTTTTTCATGACAGGAGCACTTCATGTTGAACAGCGGCCGATGCCTTATCTCTTCTCATCTGTTGAATGTTTTAATCTTGTGTGTGCAGTGTTTATGAAACAGACTGTAAAATCATAACGCACTGCCAAAAATCCAAGGCAGTTTTCAAGTGGCGCTAAGTGTTCGAGAACACAGTCCTGAAGAGTGTTTTGTGTGCACTCGTATTTGGGTGAACTGAGCTTCGACACGTGATTGGAACGAACCCATTTTTTCTTCCTGGTTCTTTCTAGGCCGAGCGCAGCCATTAGCCGGGACGACCTTATGGAGTCATGTACGTGT